>WNGH01000011.1_pt1 | contig 276367 bp, 242 predicted proteins | sample 5400631 | NCBI WGS metagenome assembly WNGH01 (sample SAMN13153373, study PRJNA577476) | soil metagenome | isolation source: 115 cm soil or saprolite under Garry oak tree replicate 1 | place: USA:California | collected 2016-06-15
TCGGAACGCGAAACGCGGAACGCGGAACAGTCGAGGTGAGTACCGCGTGGGGATACCGCTCCCGAACCTGGGCGAGAAACGCCTCCGGATCGGGCAGAAGGTCCGCCTTGTTGAACACGTAGATCACCCGCTTGCGCTCAGGACTTCCATCGCTGTTCCGCGTTCCGCGTTCCGCCTTCCGCGTTGCTTCGTTGTTCCGCGTTTCATCCTCCACCACCTCGACCTGCTCTTCCCACGCCGGATGCGCCGCGTCGATCACGTGCAGCAGCAGGTCCGCCTCCCGCGCCTCCTCGAGCGTGGCGCGGAACGAGGCGACGAGGTGGTGCGGCAGCTTGCGGATGAAGCCCACGGTGTCCGTGAGGCGGAAGCGGTACCCGCCGCCCACGTCCACCTCGCGGGTGAGGGTGTCGAGCGTCGCGAACAGGCGGTCCTCGACGAACAGGTCGTCGCCCGACAGCGCGCGCAGCACACTCGACTTGCCGGCGTTGGTGTAACCCACGAGCGCGGCGCTCGGCAGATCGCGGCGCCCCTGACGCTGGTTGGCGCGGTGCTCGGCGACCTCCTCGAGCCGCCGTTTGAGCCCCGAGATCTTGCGGCGGATGGCGCGGCGGTCGGTCTCGAGCTGAGTCTCGCCCGGCCCCCGCAGCCCGATGCCGCCGCGGATGCGCGACAGGTGGGTCCACATGCGCGTGAGCCGCGGCAGCAGATACTCGAGCTGGGCCAGCTCCACCTGCATCTTCGCCTCAGCCGAGCGGGCTCGGGTCGCGAAGATGTCGAGAATCACCTCGGTGCGGTCCATCACCCGCACCGCCAGCGCCTTTTCGAGATTGGTCCCCTGCACGGGCGAGAGCGGCTCGTCGAACAGCACCAGGGTGGAGCCGTTGTCCTTCAGGACGCTCTTCAGCTCCTCCACCTTCCCCTGCCCGAGATACAGGTTCGGCGTGGGCGCCTCCACGCGCTGGTGGGTCCGGCCGACGATCGCGGCCCCGGCCGTGTCGGCGAGCCGGCCGAGCTCGTCCAGATGCTCGTCCACCTGGGTGGCGTCGGCGGAGCCCTTACGCGGGGCGCCGACCAGGAAGGCGCGCTCGACGGGCGGTTGGATGTCGATTAACGCTCGGATGCCGAACAGCCTCCGTTCATGTCAACAGGCCCACATCCAACATAGCGCGCGGCCTATTCACCGTCACGGGTCCCGACACCGTCCGCCCGTGCGGGTGGACCAACCCCCGGAGCCATGCCCCGGGGTACACCAATGTCCGACCCTCGAAGCACGGATCCTGAGGCGAACCGGTGGATTACGCCGGCAGCGCTGCGCCCCCCCGGGGGAGCAGCCGCGGCGGGGGGGGGGCTACGGTGCGAAACGCTGGATGCGCACCCCGCGCGGCTCCGCCCGCGCGCGCTGGAGCGCCGCGCTCGCCCGCACGAGGAGATCGTCCGGCTTCACGGGGCTGGCGCGGAGATCGGTGACTGCCTCGTATCCGACACGCACGTCGAGCGCCACAGCGGACACGCCGGGCTCCGGTGGGGCCGTCTCGATGGCATGGGCGAACCGCCGGGCCAGCTGCGCCGCGCCGTCCGCATCGGTCGCCGGTGCAAGGATCGCCAACTCCGCGCCGTTCCACCACCCGATCGTATCCGACAGTCGCCCGTGGGTCCGCACCACCGACCCGAGGCGATCCCGGATGGCGGGCGGCCCCGCAGCGCCGTGCGCCGCGTCGCGCTGTTCCGATGGCGCATCGAAACCGAACAGCGCGCACGCGAGCGCCGCGTGCAACCGCACGGCTTCGGCCACGAGCTCACGGGCACGGCGTCTCAGCCCGCGGGCGTTGTATAGACCCGTCGCCCGATCCACCAGGGTGCCTTCCCCCGCGGCCTCGGCCTCACGTCTCCCACCCAGATACGCTTCGAGCTTAAGGAGCAGCTCCTCCGAGTCGAGCGGGAAGCCGAACACGTCCCACGCGCCGGCCCGCAGCCAGCTGAGCCGCAGCTCCCGCGCGACTGCCCCCGACGTGATGCCGATCACCGGGACGCCGGGCATGATCGCCGGGTCTCGTCGCAGCGCCTCGCACAGCGCCGCCCCCTCAACATCAGGCAGGGGTGTGGCGATCACGATGCAGTCAGGTCGCGCGCTCCGAGCCTGCTGCTGCGCCTCGGCGCCGGTCCCGACCCGCAGCACGCGGTAGCCCGCCGGCTGCAACACGCTCTCCAGCGCGCGAGCCGACCACTCATCGCCGCAAGCGATGAGTGCCAGGGCGGACTGTAGCCCGGAGGCGTCGATGGTCAGGCGTACTCCTTAGTGAGAGCGGCGGTGCATCATCCTGTAAAGCTTGCCGCGCCCTCGTACCGGATGTTGCAGCGAGGATGTTGCGTCAATGCAACAAGAATGGTGTACCGAGCGCCGGCGCCGATACTAGGGATACCCCCGGCGCGCGCACCTAGGGAAATCCCCAGCTCAGGGTGCGATCAGCCCTTCGCGCATGGCATACCGCACCAACCCGGCGGTGTCGTGGATGTTCAGCTTTTCCATGATCCGCCCGCGGTGAAACTCGGCGGTCTTCGCGCTGATCTTGAGGAGCTCGGCGATCTGCTTCGTGGATTTGCCTTCGGCGACCAGCTGCACCACCTGCCGTTCCCGCCGACTCAACCCGGGGGCGGGGGCGCCGTCGGGAGCGGCGGTCTTCACGGCATCGAGCACGGCCTGCGAAACTCCCGGGCTGACGTACATCCCCCCGTGGGAAACGTCCTGAATCGCGTGCACGAGGTCCTCGATGTCCTGGCCCTTCGTCACGAACCCGCGCACCCCTGCCCGCAGCGCTCCCGACACGAACTCGACATCCCGGAGGGCCGTGAGCAAGATCACCCGGATGGCGGGAGTGACCCGCGCGATTTCGCTCGCTGCGTCAACCCCGTTCAGCACCGGCATGGCGACATCGAGCACCGCCACGTCGGGCCGCAGCGTGGTCGCCAACTCGACCGCCTTGCGGCCATCCGACGCTTCGGCCACGACCGTGAAGCCGTGCCGCTCGAGCAGCGCCCGCAGGCCCTGCCGCACCACCTCGTGGTCGTCGGCCAGGAGCACGCGCAGCGGCTTCATCGGATCAGCTTCCGCAGCGGCACGTTCCCCTTCCCCCGCAGCGTCACCGTCTTGTCCCCAAGCGGCGTGTCCAGGAGCACCCGGCCCGTGATCCCGTACCCCAGCGTCTGGCGCGTGAGCAGCGCCTTGGCGCCGGCCCCGACGCCCGCCCACTCGAACCGCACCGGGACCACTACCCGGCTGTGGTTCGTGGGCGACAGGTCGAGCGGCCGTTCCAGCAGCGCGTCGCCGAAATGCGTGCCCTCGAGATCGATCCCCACCTCGAGCCGGGTCGAGCGGATGCGATAGTCGTTGGGGTTGTAGACGTCGAACGCGAGGTCGAACGTGCCGCCCGTGAGCCCGATGCCCGTGATGTCGATCTCCTGGAGCTGGAGGTCGGGCTCGCGGAACGAGAGCCGGCCGAGCGTGGCGCAGGAGGCCGCAAGCAACGCGACGGATAGAACGGCGCACTTCATTTAGTCGCGTCTCCATCCGTCGCCTTCTCTTTGAGCTGCTTCCACCAGTCCATGCGCTCCTTGACCGTCTTCTCGTATCCCAGCTCCGTCGGCTCGTACCATTGCTGCCCCCGCAGCGCCTCGGGCAGGTACTCCTGCGGCGCGTAGGCGTGCTCGTACGCGTGCGCGTACTTGTATCCGCCACCGTAGCCCAGCTCCTCCATCAGCGGCGTGGGGGCGTTGCGGATGTGGAGCGGCACGGGTTCCGCCGGGTGGTCCTGCGCCGCCTCCGTGGCGTGACCGAACGCCGTGTACACGCGGTTCGACTTGGGCGCCGTCGCGAGATATACCACCGCCTGCGCGAGCGCGAGCTCGCCCTCCGGAGACCCGAGGAAGTGATAGGCGTCCTTGGCGGCGACGGTGATAGACAGCGCGCGCGGATCGGCGAGGCCGACGTCTTCGGACGCAATGCGCACGAGCCGCCGCGCGAGGTACAGCGGATCCTCCCCGCCCGCGAGCATGCGGGCGAGCCAGTAGAGCGAGCCCTCGACGTCACTGCCGCGCACCGCCTTGTGCAACGCGGAGATCAGGTTGTAGTGCTCTTCGCCGCCTTTGTCGTACTTGGCGAAGCGCTTCTGTAAGGCGTCGGAAATGACTGCGGCGGTCAAGCGCGGTCGAGGGCGGTCGAGGGCGGTACGGTCGCCGGTCACGTACTCGGCGGCGGCTTCCAAGGCTTGGAGGGCACGTCGTGCGTCGCCGTCGGCTTCACGCGCGAGCAGGGGCAGCGCGTCGTCGTCGAGCTCCAACCCCAAGCTCCCCAGACCGCGATCCCGGTCCCCGAGGGCACGGCGCACCAGGGTCTTAAGGTGCTCCTCTGTGAGCGGCTCGAATACGAACACCCGGCACCGCGACAAGAGCGGCGCGGTCAGCTCGAAGCTCGGGTTCTCCGTGGTGGCGCCGATCAGGGTGATGATCCCGTTCTCGACCCAGGGGAGAAAGGCGTCCTGCTGCGCCCGGTTGAAGCGGTGGATCTCGTCGCAGAAGAGAATCGTACCGCGCCCCTCGTACTTGAGGCGCTCCTCCGCCTCCTTGATGATCTCGCGCACCCGCCCCACGCCCTCGGTCACGGCGGAGAACGGCTCGAAGTGGCGGTCGGTGTAGTTGGCGACGAGCCGCGCGAGGGTGGTCTTCCCCGAGCCGGGCGGGCCCCAGAAGATGCACGATCCGACATCGCCCCGGCGGATCAGCTCACCGAGCGCCTTCCCCGGCCCGAGCAGGTGCTCCTGGCCGAGGAAGTCCTCCAGGGTGCGGGGCCGCATGCGGGCGGCGAGGGGCTCGGCGGAGCGTTGGAACAGCGTGGGATCGGACATTATGTCAAGGTACCAAACCCGGGGGCGCGTGTCACGCCGTGCCCTGCGCCGATTTGGCCGCGCCTTCGTTCAGCCCGGAAACGATCCGGGCGATGCCGTGAGCGATCGTACGAGGGGATCGGCGAGCTCGGTCGCCCACGACTGCAGAGCCGCCACCTGCCGGCGGGTCGGCGCCACCAACGGCCGGCGGCGCCGCAGCTTCTCGACCGCCTCCGCAAGCGTGACCCCGCCTCGCGCCAGCACCCACGCGGCGTAGAGCGTCGGGGCGCGTCCCGCCCCCGAGCCGCAGAACACGAGCACGCCCCGACGCGCCGCGCGGGCGGCGTCGAGAAACTCGACCCCGGCGCGAAGCTGCGGCAGGGTGGGCCCGGCTCCATCCGGCACCGGGAGCCACAGCACGGTCTCTGCGGACGCGAGCCAGCCGGACGGGGACGCTTCGGCGACGAGCGAGACGACGCGCGTGACTCCGGCGGCCTCGAGCTCGCGCCAGCGACGGCGCGACGGGACCCCCGCGAGCCAGCACCCGGGCTCCACCTCGGTCGGTCGGTTGCCGCGCAGTTCGTTCCGGATGCGCAGCCATGCGACCCACACCGTGCGCACCAGAGGGCTGCGCCCGAGCCGGCCGTCGAGCAGTCGCTGGAGCATGCCGGCCGCGGTCAGGCGTGGCGGCGCAGGCGCCGGAGGGGGACTCGGCGGACCAGGCCGGCCAGAGCCCGGTCGAGCAGAGCGCCGACGAGCGGCAGCGGATCGTCCCAGGCGACCGTTCGCTTCGCCTCGCAACCGAGCGTCCACCAGAGCCACGCCAGCCACGAGACCCCGGCCTGCCGGGCGGCGCGTACGTCGAGCCACGGCTGGCACCAGCGCACGCCCGCTCGCGCGGCCACAGTGTGCGGGCGGGGCTCGCCGACCAAGTCGGCATACACCAGCGCCGGGAGGTTCACCCCCGCGCGCGCGCCGACGTGATGCCACAGGTTGAAGCGCGGATTGACTTCGAGCAGGAAGAGCCGGCCGTCGGAGGCGCGCTTGAAGTCGAGCTTGGCCACGCCGTGCAACCCGAGGCGCGCGACGACGTCTCGACCCAATGCCGCCACATCGGGCGCATCGCTGATGACGAGAGCGGTGCTGTGCCCGTAGGCCGGGGGCCAGGTGCGGAGCTTGCGCCCCGTGAACTCGCCGACCGTGTCGCCGTCCTCATCGACGTACACGTGGTAGCTCTCGACCTGGGTTTCCGGGCCCGGGATGAGCTGCTGCACCAACACCACCAGCCCCGCGGCGGCGAGCCGCGGCCACAGCTCGAGCAGCCCTGCCCGCGTATCGACCCGCAGCGCTTTGGCCGCGCCGGCGATCGACGGCCACAGCGCTCCCCGCCGCACCCGGGGCTTCAGCGCCAGGGGGAAGTCGAGGTCGAGCGGCGCCGGCTGCGTGCACGGGTCGAGCATACGCCCCGGAGGAACGGGCAAGCCGAGGCGCTCGGCGAGGACCTGGAATCGGGACTTGTCCACCAGATCTTCCACGAGCGCGCTCGCGGGGACCACGAAGCGGAAATGGCGTCGCAGCCGCTCCCGCTGGCGCGAGATGAGGAGGACGTCTTGATCCTCCTCGTAGAACAGCACCGGCGGCTCGGGCTCGGCCGCAGCGAAGCGCTCGAGCAGCGAGACCAGCGCGTCCGGCTGCTCCCAGGCGTCGGTCCAGTCGAGCACGACCCGGGCGAGGCGGGAGTAGCGCGCCGGCGTGCCCGGCGCCGCGGCGACCGCACACGGGACTCCCGCCAACGCGAGTGCGCGGAGCAGGTCCGTGTCGCCCAACACGCACGCGAGCGCTCGTCCCCGCGCCCCGTCATGAGGCGGGTGGATCAAATCACGCACGGCGATTTCCCCGCCAGGAAAACGGAGCGGCCGGGCTCGCTCCTGCCCACGAACGCGATGTTGGTGAATCCCGCCTGCTCGAGGCGTCGACACTCCACCGCGTCGCCGTCGTGCCCTTCAAACAGGACGGTTGCGAAGCGACCCAGAAACCGCAGAAACCGCTCCCTGTCCTTCACCCAGTGGAGCACGGAAAGCGCGGTCACGATGGTGGGACGACAGGCAGCAAGCTCGTCCTCCCAGGGGTTGGGGTCGTCGAAGTCGCACTGCATCGTCCGGTAGCTTATTCGAAAAGCCCTCTGAACGAGCTGATTCGCTTGCAAGAGCCCCGAATGGCGATCGACACCGACAGCATCTTGGGCTCCAGCGCGGAGTGCAAATGTGCCGAGCAGTCCAAGGTGACAGCCGAGCTCCAGCACGCGAGCCCCTCGCCAGCACACATCCTGGCTGAGTAACCGCCAGCGAGGTTGCCACGGGCGCTCGCCCGGGAGGGGAAAGCCCTCGAAGTCCATGCTGTAGTAACAGACATGTGCCGAACTCGCTTCCGAGGCAGCAGCGACCTGCCAAGCGTAGTGCATGAGCGCCAGTTCGGGACTGGCCTCCGCCGGCAGAGGTTCCATCTGGGGAGGCAACCGCCAGCCGTACCCATACCAATAGCGCTGCACGCGCCCCACAAACTGGCGTACGGAAGGCGACAGCGCTGACCTCGCAAGCGCCTTGGCGAACAGCACAGGGCCCGCCAGCATCGCCGCGCTCAGAAGATCCGCGTCAGCGCGTAGATCGTGACCGGGATGGTGAGCACGAATCCTCCGAACCGCAGCACCTCGCCCACGCTGGCGCCGCGGCGGCGCGGCACGACGTATTGATCCCCCGCCACGAGGCCGGCCTCGTCGATGGTCCATCCCTGGGCCATCACCTGCTCCAGCTCCGGCCCCTGTAACAGGGGCTGCCCCGCGCGCTCGATGCGCAGCTGCTTCAGGTTCGCCTCCTGCTGCGGGCCCCCGGCCGCCATCAGAGCATCCGAGAGCAACGCCTCCGCGGGGACAGCGTAGTAGCCCGGCCGCGCCACCGCCCCCTGAATCGAGAGACGAACGAACGCGCGCGCGCGCACCTCGGGGTCGCGCAGGTTCTGCGCGAGGCGCCGGGTGAGGTGGGCCTGCAGCTCGGAGCGCAGCACGCCGCCGAGCGGTACGTCGCCGACGAGCGGGAGAGTGAGGAGGCGCCCCGGGCCAACCGTGAAGGTGTCCGTCAGCTCCTTCTCGCCCTCCACGACGAGCAGCAGGCGGTCACCGACCTGGAAGTCTCCCTCGCCGAGGCGCATCCGGATCGCGGCGGCCGCGCGGGCGAGTTCGCCGTGGGCGTCCCGAGCCAGTGTCGCCGACTGGGCGGCCTGCTCGAGGCGCTGGGCGCGAGCCTCGAGCGCCTCCCGGGTGGCACCGAGGCCGAACGGGTTCGCCGCTTCGCGGCCCTGGGTCTGTCCCACGGAGGGGCGGGCGGCGGCGAGCAGCGCGGCCGCGACCGCGATGACCACGCGAGTGACGTTGATCATGGGATCCTCATTCCACTGTGACGCTCTTGGCGAGGTTGCGGGGACGGTCCACGTCGCAGCCGCGCAGCACCGCGATGTGATAGGCGAGGAGTTGCAGGGGTAGCGTTGTGAGCACGGGGGACAAGAGCGGCGCGGTCGCGGGGACGCACAGGCGGTGGTCGACCAAGGCGCCGAGGTCGCCGTTGCCCTCCGTGGTCACCGCGATGATACGCCCGGCCCGCGCCTTCACCTCCTGCATGTTGGACACGACCTTCTGGTAGACCTCGTCCCGCGGCGCGACGAACACGACTGGCATGTCGGCGTCGATGAGCGCGATCGGCCCGTGCTTCATCTCCGCCGCGGGAAAGCCCTCCGCGTGGATGTAGGAGATCTCTTTCAGCTTGAGCGCGCCCTCGAGCGCCACCGGGAAATTCACGCCGCGGCCCAAGTACAGGAAATTGCGCCGCCCGGCGTACACGGCGGCGATGGCCCGGACCTGGGGCTCGAGCGCCAGGGCCCGGGCGATGAGGCCCGGCAGCTGCGCGAGCCGGCAGGCGATCTCCTGCCCCGTCTCGACCGACAGGCCGCGGTGGCGCCCGAGGAAGAGGCCGAACAGCGTCAGTGCCACGATCTGCGATGTGAACGCTTTGGTCGAGGCGACGCCGATCTCCGGGCCGGCGTGCAGGTAGATGCCGCCGTCGGCCTCGCGCGCGATGGTCGAGCCGACCACGTTGACGATGCCAATGACGCGGGACCCGGCCGCCCGTGCGGCGCGCATCGCCTCGAGCGTGTCCGCCGTCTCTCCCGACTGCGAGATCGCGACCGTGAGCGCGCCGGGGATGGTGAGCTGCGGGCGGTAGCGGTACTCCGAGGCGTACTCCACGGCGACCGGGAGGCGCGCGAGCTGCTCGATGATGTGCCGGCCAACAAGCCCCGCGTGCCACGACGTGCCGCAGGCGACGATCACGACCCGGGTGACCCCGGCGCACGCCTCGGCGGAGAGGTTGAGCCCGTTGAGGCGCGCGGTGCCCTGCTCAAGCAGGAGGCGCCCCCGCAACGTGCTCTGCACCGTCTCCGGCTGCTCGCGGATCTCCTTCAGCATGAAGTGCGGGTAGCCGCCCAGCTCGATGGCGCCCAAGTCCCAGGCGATGTCGCTCACCTCGCGCAGCTGCACGTGCGCGTCGGCGTCCATGACGTGGTAGCGGTCCGGCGTGAGCACCGCGATATCGCCGTCGTCGAGGTAGACCACCGAGCGGGTGTGCTCCAGCACCGCCGAGGCGTCCGACGCCACGAAGAACTCGGTCTCGCCGATCCCGAGCAGCACGGGGGAGCCCTGGCGCGCCACTACGATCTTTCCAGGCTCGTCGGCAGTAATGACGGCGAGCCCGTAGGTGCCGACGACGTTGGCGAGCGCCGCCGCGACCCGCTGCTCGAGTGTGGTCCCCGGCGCGTCCTCGATCAGGTGGGCCAGCGTCTCGGTGTCGGTCTCGGTACGGAAGCGGTGGCCGCTGCGCTCCAACGCCGCACGCAGCGTGTCGGCGTTTTCGATGATGCCGTTGTGGACGACGGCGATGCGGTCTGCGCAGTCGACGTGCGGGTGGGCGTTGCGCGCCGTGGGCGCGCCGTGCGTGGCCCAGCGCGTGTGCGCGATGCCGCTCGTGCCCGCGATCGGCTCGCGAGCCAGCGCGTCCCGCAGGCCCTGCACCCGGCCGGCGAGCTTGCGCACCGCGACGCCGCCGCCGTTCTGGACGGCGACGCCGGCCGAATCGTAGCCGCGGTACTCCAGACGGCCGAGGCCCTCGAGCAGAATGGGCACCGCCTGACGCGCGCCGACGTACCCCACGATGCCGCACATCAGGAGCGCCGCGGCAGCAGGATTTCCCCGGCCACACCATCGGGATCTTCTTCCTGTGCCTCGTAGCCGGCGAGCGAGTACGCGTAGTAGCTGTACGCCGGCCCTGGGCGCACGTCGTTCAGCACCGCCCCGAGCAGCCGGATCGGAAGCCGATGCAGTACTTCGAGTTTCGCCTCAGCGATCACGCGGTCGGTCACGCCGGTGCGCAACACGAGCAACATGCTCCCGGTTCCCGTGCCCAGCGCGTAGGGATCCACACCCGCCGCGAGCGGCGCGCTGTCGACGAGGATCACGTCGTACGCGCTGCGCAGCGCCGTCATCAACCGGGGCACCGCCGCCGAGCTCACGAGCTCCGGCCCCCGGTGCATCCGCGAGCCGCAGCCGATGAAGCAGAGGAGGGGGTGCGCCGTCGCCTGGACGGCCGCCGCCGCCGGCAGCCTGCCCGCGAGCACATCGGTGAGGCCGGGGCGACGCTGCGCCCGCATGACGCGGTGGAGCGCGCCCACTCGGACGTCGCCGTCGACGAGCAGCGTGCGGTACCCCACGTCCGCAAACGCCTGGGCGAGGTTGGACGTGACGAAGGACTTGCCCTCGCCGCGGCCGGGGCTGCTGACCGTGATGAGGAGCGGCCCCGCCGCGCCGTACGCATGCTGGACGTTGAGTCGGATACCGCGCAGCGCTTCTACGGCTTTGGCCGTGCCGTCGTGGCGCTCGCGCTTGTTGCCGTTGCGATGCAGGTGCGGCACAGCGCCGAGGATCGGCAGCCCCATCGCCCGGCTCACCTGGTCGGGGTTCCGCACCTTCGGGTCCATGCGGTCGAACGTCATCGCGCCGAGCGTGCCGAGACCCAGGCCGCCGACCAACGCCACCAGGACGAGGAGCGGCGCGAGGTCGGCGAACGGCTTATCGGGCTTGCTGGCGCGCTCGAGGACCCGCACATCGGGGAGGCTCGACACTTCGGCGAGTCGCGCTTCCTCGTAGCGTTGTTGCAGGTTCGAGAACAGCTGCGCGGCGTTCGCCTGATCGCGCCCCAGCCGGACCTCCTCCAGGGCGACGGGCGGCGCGCTGCGCAGGTCGCGCGACACCGAGTCCGCCCGTTGCGCCAGCGCCTGTTCGCGCCCCGCCAGGCTCGCCTCCAACGTCCGGGCGAGCTGCGGGATGATGCGCCGCTGCAGCGTGTCGACCTGAGCGGCGAGCCGCTGCACCGGCGGATGCGCGTCCGTGTAGCGGAAGCGGAGGGCCCGCAGGTCCGCCTGCTTCGCGGTCAGGTCCTTCAGCGCGTCGCTCAGCTCGGCGGAGCGCTGCACCGCGCTGATCATCAGGAGCGCGTCCGCCGAGACGCCCGAATCGGCCGCGTGCGCCGCCACCTTGCCGATGGCGTCCCGGTCCTGAGCCAGCTGCGCGGCGGTGACCGTGAGGTCGAGGTAGTTGGCGAACGTGGGATTGGTCGCGATGCCGTGGCCGTCGGGTCCCGGGGCTAACCCCTCGGCGGGGCGCGTCGCGTGCCGCACCCGGAATGTCGTCAGCGCGGCCTCCGCGTCCCGTAGATTGCGCCGCGCGTGCTCGAGCTGGTCGCTCAGGATACGGGTCAGCTCCGTGAGTCGCTGCCGCCTGAGATCGGCTGCCACCACTGCAACGCGCTCGACGACGCCGTTGACCGTAGCCGCTACGAGGGCCGGATCGGAGGCGCGCCACTCCACCCGTACGAAGTTGCCGTCGCTCGCCTGTTTGACCCGCAGCTCCTCGGCGAGCTTGACCGTGGCATCGCCCGGTGACCTGACCGTGAACGCCACCGCGGCGCCCCGCGGGAGCGCCGTGGACGGCGGCTGCCAGGTGAAGCCGAGCGCTGGCCCCACCGAGTCGCCGACTGAGCCGCGCTGCAGGACGCGGCGGTTCTCGGCGTCGATCAGCGCGAACCGCCGGCCCGTCTCGTCCACCTCGACGCGGTACTTTCCCGGACGCACCCCGTCTTTCACGTTGAACGTGGCGAGCGGCGCGGCGTCAGCCGCCGCTCCCGGCTTCAGGTAGAGCCGCTGCGCGCGCACCACGTCGTCGAGCACGACATTCGAGCGGAGTACCTCCAGCCACCCCGACGACGAGCCCAGCAGCTGGCCGCTCGCGATCGGACCTTGATTCGGCGGACGGTAGCGGTCGGGGACCTCGACCCACATGATCGCGTGGGCCTGATAGATGGGCTCGAGAAATCGCACCGCTGCGACGCCGGCCGCCGTCCCCGCCAACGTGACGACCGCGACGAGCCACTTGTGGTTGCGGATCGCGCCGAGGATGCGCCGCCAGTCATCGGGCGGCGCCAGCACCTCGACGCGGGATGGGGACAGGGAAGCGAGCGGCGGCGTCGCGGCGATCGCTACCAGCGAGCGCTCGGGCGTCGGCTGCTGCGGATGCGCCGTCGGGTCGCTCGGCATCGTGTGTTCCGGGTTCCAGGTGAGGAGCGGCGTGCGGCCCAGCCGCCCGCTGTGACCCAGCGTTGCAAGGGGAATACCGCCAGCGCCGGGCCGGGGCACGAGCGCAACAACCTCCGTCGCAGCCACATACACCCGCCGCGCCCGCGCGGCCGGGAGGCGACCGCGAAACGTGTAACGCAACTGCCACAACCTGTGAGTCGTTGTACTCGACCGGCGCCGCCCCGCTCGGCTTGACAGGCCGGCATGTGACGCATCAATTGTGTGACGTACATCACGCCCTCCTCACCTCGCCGCCCTAGGCGCGGGTCAGTCACGGGGGGGGACGATCACGAGGCGTTGTGAGGAGCGGCTGGCGCGTGCGCCCGTTTCTCGCGATGAGACAGCCGTGACCCTGCGTTCCAGCCTGACGGAATCGATCCCCGTCTCGGCGGCAGTCTGCCAGAGCATCCGCATTCTCGTCATCGACGACGAGCGCGCGCTGCGCGAGAGCTGCGCCAGCGTGCTCGGCGCCGAAGGCTACGACGTCGCCACCTCCGGCCGCGGCGGCGAGGCGCTCGAGACGCTGAAGCGCCGCGCGTTCGACATCGTCCTCATCGATCTCTACATGGCCGACGTGCCGGGGATGGAGCTGCTGAAAACGGCGCTCGCCACGCACCGCGACACGATCGCGATCGTCATCACCGGCAAGCCGAGCGTCGAGTCGAGCCTGGAGGTGCTGCGCGCCGGCGCGTGGGACTACCTGCCGAAGCCATTCACGGGCTCGCAGCTGCAGATCATGGTCGGCCGCGCCGTCCACGCGGTCGTGGTCGCCCACGTGACACGCTCGCAGCAGCCGGCCGGCCACCCGGACCCGAGCAGGGATGGCCTGACCGTGCTCGGCACCGCACCGCTGTTCCGCCAGGCGATCGAGCTGGCGCGCAAGGTGGCGGCGACCGACGCGTCCGTGTTCATCACCGGCGAGAGCGGCGCGGGCAAGGAGCTGATTGCGCAGTTCATCCACGCGCACAGCCGGCGGCGCGTGCGCCCGATCGTCGCGGTGAACTGTGCCGCCCTTCCCGAGCCGCTGCTCGAGTCGGAGATGTTCGGGCACGTCCGAGGCGCCTTCACCGGCGCGGTTCGCGACAAGCCCGGCCTGTTCGAGACGGCGAACGGCGGGACGTTGTTTTTGGACGAGCTCATCGAGATGACCACGCCGATCCAGGCCAAACTGCTGCGGGTGATCCAGGACGGCGTGGTCCGGCGCGTGGGCAGCGAAACGACTGACGCGGTCGTGAACGTGCGGTTCATCGCCGCCACGAACCGGGACGCGGAGGCGGCGGTGCGCGCCGGGGCATTGCGCAGGGACCTGTACTACCGCCTACGGGTGGTGCCGATTCATGTCCCACCCCTGCGCGAGCGCCCCGAAGACATCCCCCTCCTCGCCAATCACTTCCTCGAGTGCTGCTGGAAGACGCACCGGGGCGGGAGCCTGCCGCCGCCCAAGCTCACGAAGGCGGCGATCTGGTCGCTGCGGGCCTGCGCCTGGCCGGGCAACGTGCGGGAGCTGCAGAACGTGATCGAGCACGCGGCGGTCCTGTTGGAGCCGGGCGCCAACGTCCGGCCCGAGGACATCCCGTTCCTGGGCGAGAGGGGCGTGGAGCCGGAGGCGGCCGCGGACAGCGCGCTGGCCGACGACGGCTACTATACCGCGCGCGACTCGCTCCTCGCCAAGTTCGACCGGGGCTTCCTGACCAAGGTCGTGATTCGCGCCGGGGGAAACTTTTCCAAGGCGGCCCGCCTGGCGCGGGTGGACCGGACGACGTTCTACCGGCTGATGGAGCGGTACCGGTTGCACCGCGACTCGCTGGTGAACGCCACAGACCAATGAGCGCTCCGCTCCGCACCAGAGAAGCGAGCAGCGTGCAGCGCACCGCCCGGAGCGACCGGACATCGGGCGGCGTACCGGAGCCGCTGGCGGGCGTGCGCTCCCTGCTCGTCACCGCCGTCACCCGACGCGTCGCGCGCCGACTCCGCGACGCAACGCCGGACGTCGGCGAACCCGACGTCGTCGCCGCGCTGCTCGCCGCCATCGCGCTGGTCATGGATGGGCGGCATCCCGATTTCGTCGCGACACTGCTGCGGCGCTCCCCGCCACGGGTGGGACAACAGCTCGTCGAGATGCTGCGAACCGAGCTGCTCGAGAGCTGGGCCCAAGGCCGCTCCAGCGCGTCGGGGTCCGTCATCCTCGACGCCCTGACCGGCCTGGAGCAAGTGCGCCGCGCCCTGTCGCAGCGCAGCGCAGAGCCGCTCCGTGAGGGACTCACGGGGCCGGATGCGCTCCACCTGCTGGTCGACGTCGCGCACGATCTGCGCAGCCCGCTCACTTCGATCCTGTTCCTCGCCGAGACGCTGCAGCGCGGGCGCAGCGGCGAAGTCAACAAGCTGCAACAGCGCCAGCTGGGGCTCATCTACAGCGCCGCGCTGGGCTTGAGCGGGACCGTGGACGACGCCCTCGAACTGGCCCGCAATGGCGACGCGTCGGCCGACAGCGAGCCGTCGCCGCTGTCCCTGTCCGAGCTGCTAGATTCGGTGGCGGATATCGTCCGCGCGATGGCCGAGGAAAAGGGCATCCGCATCGACCTCACGCCAGGCGAGCCCGACCACCGGCTGGGCCACCCGGTCGCGCTGAGCCGCGTCCTCCTCAACCTCACGACCAACGCGCTCAAGTTCACCGAGCAAGGCAGCGTGACGATTGCCTGCGCGGCCCAGGGGCCGACGCGCGTCGAGTTCTCCGTGCGCGACACCGGGCCGGGGATCAACTCCGCCGCGCTGGTCAACCTGTACCACCCGTTCCGTCGCGCCCGCAGGCGCCGCGGCTACCGCTTCTCCGGCACGGGGCTCGGGCTCGCCATCAGCCGCAAGCTCGTCGTCGCGATGGGCTCTGAGCTGCAGCTCGAAACGGGCTGCTGGGGGACGCGCTTCCACTTCGAGCTGGACCTCCCCGTCCTGCCCCGTCTCTAGGCCGTCGCCCGACCCGATTTCAAAGCGTCGCACCAGTCACGCACATCTGTAACGCCCGCGTGTCACCGCGGGGGCGTTCGGGCCTGGCCCCCGACGGTAAGTGCTTGCCCGACAAGCAGCCCGGGCGCCGCTCACCCGCGCATGTGATGTGCGTTCGCTCCGCCGCAGCGGCGACGATCCCCGCCACCTGACGGACATCGGGCGATGGGCCCCTGGAGCGAAGCGATGACGGTCGGCTCGGTACCAGCTAAACGGAGCGCCTTCTTGCCGTTCTCCCCACCGCTGATCGGCGAGGAGGAGATCCGGGAGGTCGTGGACACGCTGCGCTCGAGTTGGATCACCACCGGGCCGAAGACCAAGCGGTTCGAGTCCGAGTTCGCAGCATATCTGGAGGCGCCCGGGGCGCTGGCGCTCAGCTCCTGCACGGCGGCTCTGCACACGGCGCTGAAGACGCTGGGCATCGGCCCGGGCGATGAGGTGATCACCACACCGATGACGTTCACGGCGTCGGTGAACGTGATCGAGCACGTCGGCGCGCGCCCGGTGCTGGTCGACGTGGAGCCGGACACGCTGAACATCGACCCGGGCGAGGTCGAGGCGGCGATCACCCCTCGCACACGGGCGATCCTCCCCGTGCACTACGCCGGCCACCCGGTCGATCTCGCGGCGCTGCGCGCGCTGGCCAGGGTGTACCGCTGCGCCATCGTCGAGGACGCCGCGCACGCTCTGCCCGCCCGCTACGAGGGCCGGCCCGTCGGCGCGAGCGGTAATCCCGTCGCGTTCAGCTTCTACGCTACCAAGAACCTGACGACCGCCGAAGGCGGGATGCTCACCGGCGAGCCGGAATTCCTCGCCCGAGCGCGGGTGGTGAGCCTGCACGGGATGAGTCGCGACGCGTGGAAGCGCTACGACCAGGGGGGCAGCTGGTTCTACGAGGTCGTACTGCCGGGCTTCAAATACAACATGACGGACATCCAGGCCGCGCTGGGTTTGTGCCAGCTCCGCAAGCTGGAGCAGTTCCAGCGACGCCGTTGCGAGGTCGTGAGCCAGTACAACCGCGCCTTCGTCGACGAGCCGGCGCTCGAGCTCCCCGTGACGCGTCCGGAGGTGGAGCACGCCTGGCACCTGTACGTGCTGCGCCTGCACCCCGAGGTCCTGACCATCGATCGCGACCGCTTCATCCAGGAGCTCGCCGCGCGCAACATCGGAACGTCGGTGCACTTCATTCCCATCCACGTCCACCCCTATTACCGCGACACGTACGGCTTCACGCCGCGCAGTTTCCCCGTGGCCTACGGCAACTACCGGCGGATGCTGAGCCTGCCCCTCAATCCCGGGCTGACGGACCGGGACGTGAGCGACGTGATCGAGGCTGTGCTCGACGTCGTGCGGAGCTACCGAGCGTGAACGCGCAGCGCGTCCTCGACGTGGTCCTCGCGAGCCTAGCGCTGGTCGCTGTCACGCCGCTGCTTGGCGCGGCCGCCCTCGGGATCCGGCTGGCCGGCCCCGGGCCGATCTTCTACTGCGCGCGACGGATTGGCCTGCACACCCGGCCCTTCACGATGTACAAGCTCCGCACGATGCGCCTCGGGCAGGCCTACAGCAGCAGCGCCATCACTGCGAAGCACGACCCGCGCGTGTTTCCCTTCGGCGCCTTCCTCCGGCGCGCCAAGGTCGACGAGCTGCCTCAGCTTTTCAACATCCTCCGCGGCGACATGGCGATCGTCGGCCCGCGCCCCGAGGTCCCGCGCATGGTCGAGCTATTCTATGCGCCGCTGCACTACGAGACGTTCCGCGTGCTGCCCGGGCTCACGAGTCCGGGGAGCATCTACGCCTACACCCACGGCGAGGCGCAGCTCGACGCGAGCGATCCGGAGCGCTGCTACGCCGAGCGGCTGCTGCCGCTGAAGCTGGCGCTCGACCTCGTCTACGTGCGCCGCGCCTCACTGGCCTACGATCTGGCGCTCATCGCCCGCACCGCCTGGATGCTCGGGACCGCGCTCCTCGGCCGCTGCTCGTTCCCGCTTCCCCCGGAGCTGCCGGACGCGCGCCGCATCATGGAGATGCAGCAGCAACGCGCGCAACCCCTCAGTGGTGTGAGACGGAACCTGTGACACACTTGCAACAACTTAGTGACGGGTCGCTGGCACCAGAGGAGAAAGCGCTCAACAGCTGGCGGAGCCGCGGAACTCGTCCTCGCAGCGCGCACCAAGCAACCGCTTCGAACACTGAGAGTTGCGCGCAGACCGGATGGCAGGCGCGACCCCGCGAGCAGCGCGGCGCCCGCCCGAGTGACGGTCCCGATCTTGAGGGTGGAACACCCACCAAGCCGTCAGCACCGGTGGTTCAGAGAGGCTCTCTTGACATGCGACTAGCCGTTTTCACCAACATGTTCCCCTGCCGCACGGGCACGTACTTCGCTCGTGATATGCGGGCGCTCATCGAGGCCGGGATCGAGCTCGACGTCTTCGCCATCTACCCGCGCGATCCCAGCATGTGGGTGTACGTGCCCGACATCCTCAGCGAGCGGGTTCTTCCACGCGAGCGCGTGCACCATGCCACCCTGGGGCGGGCCCTTCGATCCATCAACCCCTGGCGCTTGTTCGCGTCCCCCGGCGTGTTGCGGGACGCCGCCGCGATCGCATACGCCAGCTTGCGGTGTGGCCCGGTCTCGCTGGCGAAGAGCCTCTACGTCGTCCCGCTGGCGTGGGCCTGGGCTCGAGAACTTGGGTGGCGATACGATCATGTGCTCGCCTACTGGGGGAACTACCCGGGCACGTGCGCCTATCTGTTCCATCGGTTCGCTGGCCGCCAGATCCCGTTCTCGCTGTGTCTCCACGCCCGAATCGACCTCTATGGGCCGCAGCCGCTGTTGCGGCAGAAGCTGCTCTATGCCGACAGCGTGATCACGGTCTCCGAGTTCAACCGGCGCTTTCTCCAGGAACAGTACGGCGACGTCTTCCAGCAGATCGCACCCAAGATCCACGTCAACTATCGGGGTCTCGATTTCCGAGAATTCCCGTATCAGCCCGATCACCGGTGCTCACGACGCGTCCTTGCGGTTGGCCGGCTGAGCAAGGAAAAAGGCTACGATTGCGTCCTCCGAGCTGTCGCTGAGCTGCTGAGCCGAGGCGTAGACGTTGAGTTGGAACTCATCGGTGACGGCCCCGAACGGAATGCGCTGAGAGCGTTGGCGAAGCGGCTGCGGATCATGCACAAAGTGACGTTCCGAGGCTGGTTGTTGTTCAATGACGTGCGGGATGCGATGCTCCGGGCTGCCCTCCTTGTTAACCCATCCAGGGAAGACGCCTTTCCAACGGTGATCCAAGAAGCGACGGCGCTCGGCACACCGGTGGTCGCTTCACGCGTCCAGGGCGCCGCCGAATTGTTGGATGACGGCCGGTGCGGCATCCTCGTGCCCGCCCAGGACGTCCGAGCCCTGGCGGATGCCATCGCGACGCTGCTGGCGAATCCGGCGTTGCGTCACACGTATGCAGATCTCGCCCGGAAACACGCCGAGCAGACACTCGACCTCTGGCGCAACGGAGCGCGCCTCGCCGACCAGCTGCGGTCGACGCGGCGGCTCAACGGAAGGAAGGACGCGCGATGACCACCACCCCAGAAGGAGGAGCCGTGATCGAGGACAGGAAGTCGACCGTCGAGCCCTCGGTCGACATGCCGCGCGGTCAGCGGATTCTCATCACCGGCGGGACCGGGTTCATCGGCACCGCGCTGACGGACCGGCTGTGCGGCGACAACGAGGTCGTGATGTTCGACCGCCAGCTGAGCCGCTCGAGCTGGACGCTGAGCGGGCACAACGGCCACCGCAATGTACGACTGGTGCTCGGCGACATCCTCGACGCCGAGGCACTGGCTCGCGCCGTGGAGGGCGTCGACGGCGTGATCCATCTGGCCGCCATCGTGGGTGTGAACGCCGTGCGGGCTCACCCCCGTCAGACGATCGAGACGAACTTCCTCGGGACGCTCACGTTGCTCCGGGCGGTGGAACAGCTGCGGGTGCTGCCGCGCGTCGTGTACTTCTCGACGAGCGAGGTGTTCGGAATCAACTCGTTCCGGGTGCAAGAGTGCATGTCCACGTCGATCGGGCCGGTGCAGGAAACGCGCTGGTCTTATGCGATCTCCAAGCTCGCAGGCGAGCATCTCATGCAGTGCTACCACCGAGAGGCGGGGCTTCCCACCGTGACCATCCGCCCCTTCAACGTCTTCGGGCCCGGCCGGATCGGGGACCACGCCGTGCTGCGGTTCGTGCTGGGCGCTCTGCGGAACGAGGATCTCATCGTGCACGGCGCCGGCGATCAGATCCGCTCGTGGTGCTACATCGACGACTTCGTGGACGGTGTCCTCGCAGCTCTGGTGCGCCCCGCGGCCGCCGGCGAGGACTTCAACCTCGGCAACCCGCGCAACACCCTCACGATCTACGATCTCGCGAGGCGCGTGGTGAGCATCACCGGCTCGTCGTCCACCATCCGATTCGTGCAGACCGATTACGCGGACATCGACATCCGTGTCCCCTACATGGAGAAGGCGCGCCGGGTGCTCGGCTTCGAGCCGAAAGTGGACCTCGACGAGGGAGTCCGCCGCACGGTGGCGTGGTGCGCCGCGCATCTCGCCGAGCTGACCGCGATCATGGCGGCCGCACCGCCGCCGGTGTGCGCGCCGGAGACGGACCAGCGCGAGCGGCGCAAGACCCCACCCAGGTTCCCGCTGCCGGCGGCGGCCCGGCCCGCGCCATCGCGCATCTCCGTCGGATCCGTCGCATGAGCCAGCACGCTCCGCCGCAACCGAGCGCGTCGCGAGAGCCGTGAAGCAGCGACCCTTTGTCGTGGAACTGCTGGGTCCCGCAGGTGCAGGCAAGAGCACGCTCCTCCGCTGCCTCGCCGGCCGCGACCGCTCGATCCGGGTGGACCTCGGCGTCTGGACACTGCCCAGGCCGCTGTTGTTCCTGGGGGCCGTGCAGCGGCTCACGACGATACTCGGTCTGTTCCGAGCGGCCCGATCCTTCGTCTGGGAGGAGGGCAAGTTCGTGATCAAGCTGCGGGCCCTGTACCATCAGCTGCAGCTGCTGCGATTCACGGGCTGTCGGGCCGTGGTGTTCGACGAGGGGCCCGTGTTCGCGCTGAGCTGGCTGTGCGCCGACGCCCATCACGCTGCCACCAATGGCGGCTTGGCGTCCTGGTGGCCCAAGGCGGTGACGCGATGGGCACGAGCAGTGGATATGGTGGTGTTCCTCGACGCGCCGAATCCCGTCCTCGCGCAGCGGATTCGGGCCCGCTCGCACAGCCACCCGGTCAAGGACAAGTCGGACGCGGAGATCGCCGAGTACCTGGAGCGTCATCGAGTCGCCTATGCTCGCGTGCTCTCCGACCTGCAGGGTCAGGATGGGCTGACGGTGCTTTCCTTCCATACAGACCAGCAAGCGACCGCCCAGATCGCAGACCGGCTGCTCGCGGTGTTCGAACGGCAGCCCGCCATGGGCGCCGACGCTGCCTCCGCGCCACTGCGTTCGCCGAGCGGGTCCCTCACGAGGACGGCCGCGCTCAACGCCATCGCGTCCCTCTTCAACTATGGGGCCCAGCTGGTCGCCAACCTGGTCGTGACCCCCATCCTGGTCAGCGGGCTGGGAGCCTCGCTGTTCGGTGTGTGGGAGATGTTGAGACAGTCGGTCGGCTACATGACCGCCGCCGACGGGCGGCCGACGGACGCGCTGCGGCTGGTGATCGCCAACCAGCAGGCACGCGACGACGCCCGCGCCAAGCGTCGGTACGTGGGCGCCGCGCTCGCGGTGTGGCTGTTGTTCCTCCCCGTGGTCGCGCTGGCCGGGACGATCCTGGTCTGGCTCGCGCCGCTCATCACGAAAGTCGGCCCGGAGCTGTACTCGACGATTCGCGTGACCTGCGCGCTGCTCGTGCTCAGCTTCCTGGCCGGAACCCTCGGGGCGATCCCCGAATCGGTGTTACGCGGCATGAACCTCGGTTACAAGCGCATGGGATGGCAGGCGGGGCTGAGCGTCGTGGGTGCCCTGCTCCTCGCGGGAGCGATCCGCACCGGCTGGGGATTGCGGGGCCTGGGCGGGGCGCAAATCGTGCTCGCCGCTCTGACGGGGCTGTGCTTTTGGATCCTAGTCAGGAAGTATGTTCCCGCCTTCGGTGTAACCCGGCCCACGATGCCGGAGGTCCGGTCGCTGGTGTCCATGAGCGCGTGGTTGACCGGCGGAAGCATGCTGAGCCACCTGCTGTTTTCGAGCGACGTGCTCATCCTGGGAATGGTCCTGTCGCCGGCCGTGGTGGCGACGTACGTCCTCACGGGCGCGGCGGCGCGCATGGCGCTGGGCGTCTTCAATTTCACGGTGGACGCTGCGATGCCCGGACTCGGGGGTGTGATCGGCCAGCAGCAGTACGAGCGGGCGTCGCAGATCCGGTCCGAAATCATGACGCTGACGTGGCTGTTCGTTACCGCCGTCGGCGCCACGATCCTCCTGTGGAATCGCTCGTTTCTGTCGCTCTGGGTCGGCGGGCAGCATTACGCCGGCGTGTGGCCAAATCTGCTCATCGTGTGCATCGCGGCTCAGCTGGCGGTGATCCGCAGCCACCAGGAGATCATCGACGCGACACTGCGGCCGCGGCCGCGCGTCGTCGTGGCGGTGGTGGCCGCGACGACGACGATCACCGCGGGACTCGCGCTCACGCCGTCCCTGGGCATCGTGGGCGTGTGTCTCGGGATCCTGGCGGGGCGCTCCACGCAGGCCATCGCCTACCCGCTGCTGGTCGCGTCCGCGCTGCGCCGGCCGCGCACCTTGCCGCTGAACCGAATCATGCGCCCGCTGGCAGTCACGGTCTCGTTGTTCTCGGCCACCGCCTATTGGGGCGAGCGGGTGCTCGCCCGCGGCTGGCTCGCGTGGCTCGCAGCCGTCGCGCTCAGCTTCGGGCTCGCGCTCGGCGTCACGCTGCTGGCCGGTCTCTCGGCCGATGCACGCCGCTCCGTGCTCCACCGGTGCGCGGCACTGGGACGTGCAGCCCGTGAGTAGCCGCCTGGCAGGCACCGCACCCGCGCCAGCATTCGACAGGCCGCGCAGTGCGGGCACGCGAGCGGCGCCTTGTGCGGCGCCGCGGCGTGCCTCCGCCCGCATCAACCCCGTCGTCGTCTGGATGTGCTGCCTCATGGCGGTCTCATTCCTCTTCGAGCTGCCGCGTTGGTCATTTCGTTGGCAACTGCCCACGATCGTGGCCGCGCTCTTCATCGCAACTACCGTTCTGGAACCGAAAGCGTGCTTCCAGCGCATCCCCCAGGCACTGCTGTGGTTCCTCGGATACCTGTACGTCTTCGCCGTGTCGGCCCTCTGGCATGGTTGGAGCGACACGACGGAGATGGCGCAGTTCTTCCTCTTTCTCGTCCAAGCCATCCTGGTGTTCTGGGCGGGCTTCAACCTGATGTGCGACGAGCACATTGCCGGGCGGGTGCTGTGGTCGTTCGTGATCGGCTGCCTGGTCCGGGGGGCCCTGCCGCTGTTCGGCGTTGGACGCACGGCCCTCGAAGAAAGGTGGACGGGAGGCGAACGGGTCACGGCGTTCGGACAAGACCCCAACTTCAGCGCGACGCTGCTTGCGGCGGGACTGATTGCACTGATCGGGCTGACGCACGGCCCGTCCCGGAGCGCCCTCCGGCCCCGGTTGCTCGCGTGGCCCCTGGCGGCCCTGCTGGGCATCGCCGTCCTCGACACGGGCTCTCGCGGCGGCCTGGTCGCGCTCGCCGTGGCGTTGCTCGCCTTCGTGTTCAGCTACACACCGACCTTGAAGTCGCGGTTCAAACATGTGTTGGGGGTGGTGCTCGCCGTCGGGGCTCTCGTTGCGGGGGTCATGCAGACCGAAGTCATGCGGAACCGCTTCGAGGCGACGGTGGCGGAAGGCACGATGGCGGGCCGCGAGAAGATGTTCCCCGCCCTCTGGGACATGTTCCTTGAAAAACCACTCGCCGGGTGGGGGCCGACGAATAATGAGTACGAGCTCGCCAAGCGGGCTCCCTTCATGGACCGCACGTCCCGCTCGGCGCATAATCTGTTCCTCGAGCTGTTGACGGCAACGGGGCTGGTTGGAGCGCTGCCGTTCCTGGTGGCCCTCGGGTTGTGTCTGCGCGCCGCCTGGCGGGGGCGGCGGGGCCCCTATGGGATCTTACCCGTGGCGCTCCTGGCGCTGTTCGTGATCGCCGGCATGAGCCTCGATCTGCTCGCGCACAAGCCGCTCTGGTTCGTTCTCGCCTTCGCGCTGGCGAGCGAGAGCCGCGCGTCCGGGGCCGCCAGCGGCGCCCCTTGCCGTTCATGACCGCGCCCAGCGGCCTCCCGTTCGTCTCGGTCGTCGTCCCCTGCCGCGACGAGGAGCGCTTCATCGGGGCGTGTCTGGAGTCCATCCTGGCGACCGGCTACCCGGCCGATCGGCTGGAGGTGTTGGTGGTGGACGGCATGAGCGAGGACGGCACCCGCGAGATCGTCGCCGCGTATGCCGCCCGGGTGCCGTTCATCCGGTTGCTCGACAACCCCGCGCACATCGTTCCCACCGGCCTCAACGCGGCCATCCGGGCCGCGACCGGCGAGGTCGTCCTCCGAATGGACGCGCACGTCACCTACCCGCCCGACTACATCCCCACCCTCGTGGCCGAACTGCAATCGAGCGGAGCGGACAACGTCGGTGGCGTGGTGCTGACGCAGCCGGGCGCGGACACGGCTACCGCGCGCGCCATCGCCGTCACCCTCTCGCACCCGCTCGGCGTGGGCAACGCGTATTTCCGGATCGGCACGGGGAAACGGCGGTGGGTGGACACGGTGCCGTTCGGGTGCTACCGCAGGGAGGTATTCGAGCGGCTCGGGATGTTCGACGAGGAACTCGTGCGCAACCAGGACGACGAATTCAACTTCCGCCTGCGCCGCCACGGAGGGCGGATCTTGCTCCTCCCCACGGTGCGGTGCCGGTACTACGCGCGAGCCACCCTGGGCGACGTAGCCCGTCAGTTCTACCAGTACGGCTACTACAAGCCGCTGGTCGCGCGGAAGGTCGGCTGGGTAATGACCGCACGGCAGCTGGTGCCCCCGCTCTACATCCTGAGCCTCCTGGGCACGGGGCTCGCGGGGATCTGGTGGGCTCCCGCAGGGATCACGTTTCTCACCCTGCTCGGCACGTACGCCGCGCTCGTGCTGGGCTGTGCAGTGCTCGTCGCGCGTGGGGAAGATCCGCGCTGCGGCCTCGCGTTCCTCGCGGTCCCTCCCCTCGTCCACTTCAGCTACGGTTTCGGCTACCTCCAGGGCGTCGCAGACCAGGCGCTCGCCGTACTGCCGCCACGGCACGCCCCGCGCGGCGGCTGCGTCACATCGCGCCCCACCTGCGCGCCGGCCGTCCGCCGATCGCCGGGCGCGGACGGGCGTCCCGAGGTGTCGATCATCGTCCCGTGTCGCAACGAGGCACGCTACATCGCGCAGTGTCTGGATTCGATCCTGGCGACGCGCTTCCCGCTGGAGCGCCTCGAAGTGCTGGTGGTGGACGGGCGAAGCGACGACGGCACGCGCCAGATCGTCGCGCGGTACGCGGCCCGCCATCCGCTCATCCGGCTGCTCGACAACCCGGCGCAGATCACTCCGACCGCCCTGAACACGGGGGTCCGTGCCGCCCGGGGCGGCGTCATCGTGCGAATGGACGCGCATGCCACCTATCCGCCGGAGTACGTCACCCGTCTCGTGACCGAGCTCCAGGAGACCGGCGCCGACAACGTCGGCGGCGTCTTCGTCCCGCGGCCGGCCGACGACAGCGCCACGGCGCGTGCAATCGCGCTCGGCCTGTCGCATCCGCTGGGCGTCGGGAACTCCCATTTTCGCATCGGCGCCGTCGAGCGCCGCTGGGTCGACACAGTGCCATTCGGGTGCTACCGCAGGGAGATATTCGAGCGGATCGGGATGTTCGACGAGCAGCTCGCGCGCAACCAGGACGACGAGTTCAACTTTCGCCTGCTCAAGCACGGCGGACGGATCCTCCTGCTGGCGACCGTCGCCATCGGCTACTACACGAGAGGGTCGCTCCGACAGGTCGCCCGCATGTTCTACCAGTACGGTTACTTCAAGCCGCTGGTCGCGCGGAAGGCAGGCCGGATCGTCACGCTGCGGCAGCTCGTCCCCCCCCTGTTCATCGTCAGCTTGGTGACGGCCGCTGCGCTCAGCTTCTCGGCGCCAGCCGCCGCGGCGCTGCTGACGGCCGTTGCCGTGACGTACGGCGCCGTCGTCATCGGCGCTGCGGCACGTGCCATCCGCCGGCACGGCCTCCGGTGCGCGCTGGTGCTCGCCGCGGTGTTCCCCACGGTCCATTTCAGCTATGGACTCGGATTCTTGGTTGGGCTCGGCGCCCTCTGGAGGCCGGCGGCGCACTGGGCTCGGAAGGGCGCTGCACTGCCGCTCTCGCGGTGAGCGGCGCAGACGAGGATGCGCGAATGAACGTGGGGCTCACAATCGCCAGTTTCGCATACCATGACGTCGCCGACGATCGGACCACGTCCGGCTTCCAGCGGCCGGCAGCGCTGCCTTACAAGCTCACCTGTCGAGCCTTCCGAGAGCACCTCGACGGCTTCGCAGCCGGCCCGTGCGCGCCGACGCTGGTGGACGCGATCGACTGGACCCGACCCGGCCGGCATCTGCTCTTGACCTTCGACGACGGCGGCAAGAGCGCACTGTACGCCGGCGAGCAGCTCTGCCAGCGCGGCTGGCGCGGTCACTTTTTCATCATCACGAGCAGAATCGGCACCCGGACGTTCCTCGACGCCGGCGAGATTCGATACCTCAGAAGCTGCGGACACATGCTCGGCAGCCACTCGCATACCCACCCGGACATCTTCCGGGAGCAGCCTGCAGATCAGATGGCGGAGGAGTGGCGAGTGAGCTGTGACGTGCTCGCCGCGCTCCTGGGCGAGCCGTGCGCGTCAGCCGCCGTCCCGGGCGGCGATAGCTCTCGCGCCGTCTTGCAGGCGGCGGCCGCGGTCGGTCTGCGCTACCTGTTTACGTCGGACTCGTGGCTGCGCCCGTGGCGCGCAGACGGGTGCTGGGTGTTGGGCCGGTTCGCGCCGAAAGTGGGGACGTCGCCGAGGCGGGTACAGCAGCTGGCGCAGTTTCACGGCTGGGTCCGCGCGCGCGCGGTGCAGGAGGTCAAGGCGCTCGCCCGGCGGGCCCTATCGCCGGTGTATCGGTGGCACGTAGCGCGTACGACCCGGGACTGGATCAGCCCCGAGCCCGGCGGGCCCCCGGCCACGACTGCGGCGAGGCGCCGAGCGTGCTGACGCTGCGGGAAGCCTCACCCCAGGAGGTGCTGGGCTGGGACGACATGGTGACCCGGTTCGCCGGTCACCGCATCACCCATACCCAGGCGTGGATCCGCTCGCTGGAAGCGTCGGCGTACGGCCGGCCCTTGTACCTCGTGTTCGAGAAGGATGGGCGCATCGCCGGCTGCCTGCCGGGCCTGCTGGCGACGCTCGGGCCGCTGCGACTGTACGGATCGCCCCTCCCAGGGTGGGAGACCGTGAGCATGGGGCCGGTGTTCGACCCGGCTGCCCTCTCGACCGGCGACGTGGCCACCGCCCTGGTGCCTTTCCTGGAGACACGTTACGGAGTCCACCACGTCGAGATCGTGAGCCGCGTCCTCGATCGCGACGCCATGCACGCCCTCGGCTTCCGGGGCGAAATGGTGCCCACGTACCGCGCACCGCTCTATCCGGGCGAGCAGCAGCGAGCGCTGCACGCGCTGAAGGAGAACGCCAGACGGAACATCCGCCGGGCTGCCAAGCTCGGGCTTGTCGTGGAGTTCGAGCAGGATCAAGCCTTCGTCGACGAGCACTACGAGCAGCTCAAGGAGGTCTACGTCCGAGGTGGGAACACGATCACCTTCACTCGGAGGCGCGTGCTGGAATGTTTTCGACACATGCACGCCGTGGGAAAGCTACTGGCCGTGTCGGTGTACTTGAGCGGCGAGCGGGTCAACATCGCGACGGGGATGTTCACGGTGGACGGACGAGAACTCCTCCTCTGGACGTGGGCGCACCGCACACAGTATCGCTGGTATCGCCCGACCGAAATAATGACCTGGACCGTCATGCAGAAAGCGATGCAGGCCGGCTGCGAAACCTTCGACCTGATGGGCCTCGGGGCGTTCAAGACGAAATTCGGCGCCGCACCCGATGAGACCAAGGACCGCTGGGTCCGGAGTCGGTATCCCTGGCTCACTCAGCTGCGCGATTGGGCCGAGACGAGCCACCGGTGGCAGCGATCGGTGCGGGGCCGCGTCGCCCGACTCGCTCGGTCCCGCCTCGAGAAGCGCGCCGCCACGGCCGGGGGGCCCAATGAGACAGACGGCTGAGCGAGGCTCGAGGGTCTAAGGCAGATGTGCGGCATCGTGGGTCTCATCGGATTGAACGGCACCCTCGTGGACGTTGCCGTGCTGCAGCGGATGAACGACCTGCAGGCGCACCGGGGCCCGGATGGCGAAGGATTCCTCCTGGGATGGGTCGAGTCCGGGGGCTTCCGCCATGCCCGCGTGCCGCACACACGCCACTGGGACGCCCGCGTTCCGGTGCGGGTGGCGCTCGGCCACCGCCGCCTCGCGATCCTCGACCTCTCAGACCGCGGCCTGCAACCGATGTCGGCCGGCGATTCGCGCTGCTGGCTCGTGTTCAACGGCGAGATCTACAATCACCGTGAGCTGCGCGCCGAGCTCGAGGCGCGCGGCCACACCTTCGCGACGCGCACCGATACCGAGGTGCTGCTGCAGGCGTACCGCGAGTGGGGTGAGGATTGCCTCGAGCGCCTGCAGGGGATGTACGCGTTCGCCGTCTGGGACGGCGTGCGAGGCCGGCTGTTCTGTGCTCGGGATCGGCTGGGCATCAAGCCCTTCTACTATGCCACGCCATCGGGCGTGTTCGCGTTCGCGTCGGAGATGAAGGCGTTGCTTGCCTGCCCCGAGCTCGATCGCGCGCTCGACGACGACGCGGTGATCGGGTTTCTGCTCCACGCCAGCTGCGACTACCGTGAGCGCACGCTCTTGCGGGCTGTGAAGGCACTTCCCCCGGGCCACTGCCTCACGGTGGATCCTGCCGGGGGCCGAATCGACGTCCGGCCGTACTGGCAACTCATGCCCCGCGGAACCAACGGCATACCCGACCGGGAGCGGCTCGACGGGCTGGGAGCGCTGCTCCAAAGCACGGTGCGCTCCCACCTCATCAGCGACGTCCCCGCCGGCAGTTGCCTGAGCGGGGGGATCGACTCCTCCACGGTCGTGTCTCTGATCGGCAAGATCTGGCGGGAGCAGCCCGACGCTGCGACGGCCCTCGGGGACCGGTTCTTGACGTTCACGTCATGCTGGGCGTATCCGGAGCTCGACGAGCGAGAGTATGCCGGGGCCGTGGCACGAGCCGTGGGCGCCGAGCCCCACCTCGTGTTTCCGTCGGCCCAGGACTTCTGGGAGACGTTCCCGCGCATGGCCTGGCACCAGGACATGCCGTTCGCTTCGCTGAGCTACTACGCCCAGTGGTGCGTGATGCGGACGGCCAAGGCGGCGGGCGTCAAGGTGCTGCTGGACGGGCAAGGCGGAGACGAGGTCTTCGGCGGCTACGCCAAGTTCCGCTACGCCTATCTCGCCTCGCTGCTGCGCTCGGGCCGGCTGGTGCGCCTGGCGCGCGAAATCGCGGCGATGCTCGGCCAGGGCGACCGCTCCGTCCTGGACATCCGCCGCGGATATCGCTACCTGCCCAACCGGGCTCGCCGTCTGCTCGGCGTCGACTCCCTGCTGCACGGGGTCCTGCGAGCGGATTGGGATCGCGCGCTGGCCGGGGAGAGCACGCCCGCGACGCGCTGGTGGCGATACGCCGCGAGCGCCCGGCCAGCAGCGTCCCCGATCAGCGTGATGCAGCGCATCCAGGTGGACGACATCCTGGTCGATACCCTCCCGCTGCTCCTCCGCATGGAAGACCGCTCCTCCATGGCTTTCTCCCTCGAGGCGCGCGTGCCGCTGCTCGACCACCCGCTCGTGGAATACGGCGTGTCGCTGCCGGACCACCTCAAGGTCCACAACGGCTGGAGCAAGTTCGCGGTCCGCGAGGCGATGCGGGGCGTGGTCCCCGACGTCGTGCGGCGGCGCACGACCAAGCTCGGCTTCGCCGCGCCCGACCGACGCTGGCTGGCGGGGGAGTTGCGGCCGCAGGTGACGGAGCTGATCGAGGACACCTTGCGCTGCGATAAGTACGTGGACGCCGCCGCGCTGCGGCGCTGGTACCGCTCGCCGCACACCGCGCAGGCGAACGAGGAGTCGTACCTCGGCCTGTTCCGGGTGCTGGCCCTGGAGATGTGGATGCGCGTGTTCGACGTGCAGTGAGACCGTCTGCCGAGAGGAGCTGTCATGCGTACACGCCTACTCCGATGGCTGGCCTGCCCGCTCTGTCACGGCGGCCTGGAGTTGCACGCCGCCGTGTCGGAGCGCCTCCCCGTGGCGCCCGCCGACCGCGCCGTGCTCGAGGCGACCACGCCGATCGACCGCGCGGACGACATCGATATCGACGTGGTCACGGGCGCCCTGGTCTGTCCGCCGTGCCGCGTCTACTACCCTATCCACAATGGCATTCCCCGGATGCTCACCTACCGCACCGAGGTGGCGCGCGCGCACGCGGACCAACAAGCGGCGTGGATCAGCGAGCAGCTGCGGGGGCTCAGTCTGCCTGCGGGCAGTCCGCCCCCGGGAGAAGCCGGGGTGTTGCACAACTTCTCGACCGAGTGGACGGGCTACAAGTGGAACGGGTCCAGCTACTGGGATACGACTCCCGAGACGATGCTGCAGGTCAAGCGGTTCGAGCTGGGACTGGCCGAGCACGACCTGACACGCCACCTCGTGCTGGAGGTGGGGATCGGGATTGGGGGGACGGCCGATGCGCTGTCTCGCGCCGAAGACTGCGAGCTCGTCGGCATGGATCTTTCCTACGCGGTCGATCAGGCCCGGCATTATTTCGGCGCGAACCCCCGTTTGCACATCGTCCAAGCATCCGTGTTCGCGCTGCCGTTCCGGGCCAGTACCTTCGACACGGTGTACAGTCACGGCGTCCTGCATCACACCTACTCGACGCGCGCCGCGTTCAGCGAGATCTGCCGCTTGCCGAAACCGGCGACCGGGATGCTATACGTCTGGGTCTATTCGCACGAGCAGGAGCGACGCACGCCGTTGCGACGCGCCTTGATGCTGGTGGAGCGAGCCGTGCGGCCGGTGTTGTCGCGCCTGCCGGCGGCGGTGCAGACGGCGGCCCTCTTGCCGACCGCGCCGTTGTACATGTTGTACCAGAACGTTTACCGGCGGTGGAAGCTCGGGCGTCAATACACCGCGCGGTACACATGGAACGAGGCGCTCCACGCCGCGCGGGACCGTCTCACTCCGCCCTTCGCGCACCGGCACACGTACGAAGAAGTCGCCGGATGGTTCGTCGCGGAGCGGTACGGCCGGCTGGAGCTGCTGCGGGACGAGCCGCGGCCCAAAGGCGTCGCCGACTCGTACCAGCGGAACGTGGGCATCCGCGGGTTCCGGCTGCAGGACGCATCCGCGCCCGCTGTGGCACGAGGCTAGTGTCGTGTCCGCGTTTCCTCACCCGTGGATCCGCTATCTCGTGTTGTTCCTCCTCATCGGGATTTTCGTCGCGCTGGGGAGAGGGTACGTATCTCCCGTGCCCTTCGGATACGATGAGGCGGACTATATGTCGGCCGCGCGGCGCGGGTTCGTCCCCAACTATGTGGACGCCGGGGTGATCGGCATTGGGACGTTCGTCGAGAAGGGCCTCGCATTCGGGTTCACATCCCAGCAGCGGAGCACGCTCTCAGCCTTCATACGCCAGAGCGGCGACATCAGCTTCCAGCGCCATTACCACGGCCCGCTGTACTTCTACTGGATGATCCTCGCAAGGGGGCTCGGCGCGACAAACGAGGCCGCGCTGCGGTGGGCCTCGTACTTGCTGCTTGCCGTAACGGCCGCGCTCGCGGCGCTCCTCGCGCAAGAGCTCTCCCACGCGCACAGCGGCGTCGCCGGACTCATTGCGGCGCTCATGACGCTCCTCGGATCGGCCGGTGGGCGTACGGCCGCACAGATTACGCCGCACGCCATCTACGTTCCGGCCGCGCTGGCCGCACTCTATGCGATGATACGGTGGACCCGACAACCGGATAACACGCGACTGGCCGTTCTGGGAGTTGCGCTCGGCTTCGCGCTCCTGGCAATCGAATACGCCGCCCTGTTGGTGGCTAGCGCGGTCCTGACCCTTTGTTTTCTTCAACGCAGGGAGTCGGGGGCCGCCGACACGAACGGTACCTGGCGGATGCTCGGGCGATTGACCGCCACCGCGCTCGCGACGGTCTTCGTACTTTGGCCCGGCGGACTCCTCAAGCTCACCCTCGTTAGGAACTGCCTGGTTTTCGGGTACATCACGATCGTTCGCGGCGGTGAATACGGCGACGCAGGTGCGATCCACGTCTGGGCCGCGAGGTTCGCGGATTCCCCCCTCGAGTATCTTCTGATCCTGTTCGGTGTCGGGTTTTACCTCGTCCGCCTTGGCGCGGACCGGCGATATTGGCCTCTGGTGTGCTACGTCGGCCTGGTGCTGCTTACCACCGTCCGCAACACTTCTCCCCTCCCAACCTACATATCCTCGATGCTGCCGCCGCTCTACGTACTCTGCGGCGTTGCCGTCGAGCAGCTGCTGGGCGGGCGGCCGGTCGTACCGCGCCTCCTTGCCGTCGCCGGGCTTAGTGGGCTCATCATGGCGAAGGGCTTCTCTACGGTGCCTGCGGACCGGGGGCGGGAGCGGCCGAACGCAGTCGCCACTCTGGTCCGCTACTTCAGCGCACGCGACACGGACACAGGGCGCGTCCTCGTCCCAATTGCATACCTGCCCGCGCTGCACTACTACTACCCGACGCTGAGGGCGGCACCGTACTCCGAGGGCAGCGACGGTCTCGCGCACACGGCCCGGCAGGCGCTCGACAACGGCTACCCGGGGCTCCTCTACGCGAGCCACGCGCGTGAGGGCTTCGGCAATCTGCTTCCGCCAGAGCGGATCGAGCGCATCGACACGATCGCCGTCGCCCCCACGATCCCGTTCTACGCGTTCTATTACCACCTGGGACGGTAATGGCCTGGCTGTGCGTCGCTACCCTCGAGGACCTGTTGCTGCCTTAGCAGGTGCCTTGGATGACACAAGGCTTGACGACCTGGATGCGCGACCAGTCGATGTTCGTCCCGATCTGGTAATAGTACACGCCGCCAGATACGTAGATGTCCTCGCCCAAGTGCGCCTTGGCATAGGTGACAAGAGGGTCCTCGTAGCCGAACGCCTGGAACATCTTGTCCGACTCGAAATGCAGCGCTCCAGGCGGCGACCGGGAGCGCGTCGATTTCGGCGTCGGAGTAGGTGAGCTGGAAGAACTGTCCGTCTGCCGGTTCATTGGTGAGGTTGCTACAGGGGAGTGCGAGACCGGTGGCGGGATAGACGAAGGTGCCGTTGGTGCAGGTGACGGCCACGGCGACGCCGTGTTGGATCTTGCCCGCCGCGATCTCCGCGCCGCGGATCTGCCCGGCGTACAGGCCGGTGATGGCGGCATTGGCGCCGTCGCCATCCGGGCCGTTGACGGTCTGGCCGTTGACCCGGCCATCGCCGAAAATAGAGAGTCTACCGCAGGCAGTGCCGCCGAGGGTCCGGGCGTTGTCGTCGATCGTGGCTTCCCAGAAGTCGTATTCCACGTTGCTGGCCTGGTCCATGACGGCCAAGTGGGCGTCCGAGCCGCCGCCGGGGACCATGCCTTTGAGGGCATGGATCGTGATCCCGTTCAAGGCCCCGCTATAGCCACACCCGCTCAGGGTGTAGATGGGGTCGCTGGCCTTGGACCAGTAGATCGGATGGTCGTAATCGTTGAGGGCGCCGGCCGGTTTGTCTTCCGGCGAGCCGTGCGAATTGAGCTGGGCCACGATCGCCGCTGAGTTGGGATCGGTTTGCGGGTTGGCCGGCAGCGACCGATTGATCCACGCGGTGCCCGCATACACGCGATAGCTGGCCGGCGGCCAATTGCCCACCCCGAACGTGCCGTAGGCGTCCGTCACGCCCTTCGCGCAGGCGCCACCGCCCAGCAGACAGCCGAGCAGCTGCGTCAAGGAAAAGAGCAGGGTGGCGGACCGCATCAGACCTCCCGAAAATGGCGTCCCGAACCGAGAAAACTCGTTCCGAGAAGCGTGCTGTCAATACGCCAGCATCCCGGCCGCGGAGCCTTCCGCGACCGGGATGCATTACTACCCTGGACGATCGCTGCTGCCTCAGCAGGTCCCTTGGACGACACAGGGCTTGATGACCTGGATGCGCGACCAGGCGATGTTCGTCCCGATCTGGTAATAGTACACGCCGCCAGATACGTAGATGTCCTCGCCCAAGTGCGCCTTGGCATAGGTGACAAGAGGGTCCTCGTAGCCGAACGCCTGGAACATCTTGTCCGACTCGAAATGCAGCGCAGCGCGTCGATTTCGGCGTCGGAGTAGGTGAGCTGGAAGAACTGTCCGTCTGCCGGCTCGTTGGCGTTCCCACAGGTGAGGGCCTTGCCGGTGGCGGGATAGACAAAGGTGCCGTTGGTGCAGGTGACGGCCACGGCGACGCCGTGTTGGATCTTGCCCCCCGCGATCTCCGCGCCGCGAATCTGCCCGGCGTACAGGCCGGTGATGGCGGCATTGGCGCCGTCGCCATCCGGACCGTTGACGGTCTGGCCCTTGACGCGCCCGTCGCCGAAAATAGAGAGTCTACCGCAGGCAGTGCCGCCGATGGTCCGGGCGTTGTTGTCGATCGTGGCCTGCCAGAAGTCGTATTCTATGTTGCTGGCCTGGTCCATGATAGCGACGTGGCCATCCGAGCCGCCGCCGGGGAGCATGCTGGTGAGGGCGTGGATCTGTATTCCGTTGAGGACCGTGCTATAGCCGCCGCCACCACACCCGCTGATCGTGTAGACAGGGTCACTGGCTTTCGACCAGTAGATCGGGTGGTCATAGTCATGGAGGGCGCCGGCCGGCTTGTCTTCGGGCGAGCCGTGGGAATTGAGCTGCGCCACAATCGCGGCCGAGTTGGGATCGATTTGCGGGCTGACCGGCAACGGGCGATTGATCCACGCAGTGCTGTCGTACGGGCGATAACAGGCCGGCGGCCACGTGCCGACCCCGAAGCTGCCGTAGGTCGGCGTGCATGACGTGACGGGAGGCGGAGTAACGACGGTGATGGCCGACGTTCCGTTCTTCCCCTCGCTCGTGGCAGTGATCGCCGCCGAACCCGTCGCAACGCCCGTTACCACACCGCTGCTGCTCACCGTCGCCACCGCTGGAACGCTGGTGGACCACGTTACCGTGCGACCGCTCAGCAGGTTGCCGGCCGAGTCCTTCGGCGTCGCGGTCAACTGGACCGTCGCGCCAACCAGAATCGTCGCGGAACTCGGCGCCACCGTGACCGAGGCCACCGGCACCGGCGCGACGGTGACCGCCGCGGTGCCGCTCTTCCCGCCGGCCGTCGCGGTGATGGTGGCGGAGCCGGCGGTCTTGCCCGTGACGAGCCCGCTCGCGCTCACGGTCGCCACCGCCGTGCCGCTGCTCGCCCACGTCACGGTCGCGCCGCTCAGCGGGTTGCCGGCCGAGTCCTTCGGCGTCGCGGTCACCTGGACCGTCGCGCCGACCAGAATTGTCGCGGAACTCGGCGTCACCATTACCGAAGCCACTGGCACCGGCGCGACCGTGACCGCCGCGGTGCCGCTCTTCCCGCCGGCCGTCGCGGTCATGGTGGCGGAGCCGGCGGTCTTGCCCGTGACGAGCCCGCTCGCGCTCACGGTCGCCACCGCCGTGCCGCTGCTCGCCCACGTCACGGTCGTGCCGCTCAGCGGGTTGCCGGCCGAGTCCTTCGGCGTCGCGGTCAGCTGGACCGTCGCGCCGACCAGAATCGTCGCGGAACTCGGCGTCACCGTGACCGAGGCCACCGGCACGGTCGCCACTGTGACCGTGATCGCCGATGTGCCGCTCTGGCCCTCGGACGTAGCCGTAATGGTCGCTGAGCCCGCAGCCACGCCCGACACTACCCCACTCGCATTCACGCTTGCTACGGCGCCGTTGCTGCTCGACCACGACACCGTGCGGCCCGTCAGCGGGTTCCCCGCAGAGTCTCGTGGTGTCGCGATGAGCTGCGTGGTCCCGCCCACGGAGAGGCTGACCGAGGCGGGACTCACGGACACCGCCGCCACCGGGACCGGGATCACCGAGACCGCGCTCGAGTCCGCCAGGGAGCTCCCGGTCTGCTTGGCCGTTACGCGGAAATTGCCGGGAGCCTTCCCGGCAGTGTAGAAGCCACTCAACGTGATTATTCCGCCCGTGGCCGCATAGGTGACGCTCACGGAGACACTGTCCCCGATGTTGTTGCGGCCGTAGGCGTAAAACTGCTGCCCGCCGCCTTCCGGCAGGGTGACGCTCGCCGGGGTGACCACGATCTGCACCACCCGCTTCTTCTTGACGTGGGCGGTTCCGCTGAGCGGGTCGGTGCTCAGTGACGCCGTCACGACCGCGTCACTCAGGGAGGTGTCAGCGGTGTAGAAGCCGCTCGATGTGATGGTCCCAACCGACGCACTCCAGCTGACCGTCACGGGGACGCTGTCCCCGGTCGCCGTGCGGCCGAAGGTGCTGAACTGCTGGGTCTGGCTGGGGTCCAGCGCGACGCTGTCGGGAGTGACGACGACCTGCGCGGGCGGGACGGTCGTGGCGGGTCCGGTCGTGCGCGGTGCGATCGCCTCGCATGCCGTCAAGAGCGCCGTACCTGCCCCTGCTACGAAGAGCCACCTGACTCGCGGATGCATATCCCCTCCTGGCTGGGGAGTGAGGTTCGGCGGCTCGACCGGCCTGGCACCAAACGGCGTGCGGTAGCCTCGGAGCTTTGCGTCCCCGGCTTTCGCCGGGTTTGCCTTTGTCGCCTCCCTCGAGGAGGGAGCGATTCTGCCGAACTGCGGCTGTACGACTCCTAAATGAAACGGCCGCCAGGAACTCGGGATTTCTCGAGTCGCTGGCGGCCGGGCTGACATGGCGACCGCAGTCGCCGTAGTCCCCTTAGCTCTGCGTCACCGCCTTTCGGCGGGTTTGCTCTGAGCAGCGCGGTCCATGGGTGTCGCCCAACCAAGTCCGGCGACCCCAAAGGGCAACGTACTGGCGGCCCTTTCCCCCGGCCGTGACGTACGTCATCCCCCGGCCGGTCAGGCTACCTTCCATGCCGGAAGGGGGGTACGCCCCTGCGACGGTCACGACACGCGCTCGAGCAGCAGTTTCGTCACGTAGAACGCCAGCGCTCCCGCGAAGAACGCCGCCGGCAGCTTCCACCCTCGCTTCCCCTGGAACTCGGGCACCAGGTTCGACGCCGCCACATAAATCGTCACACCCGCCGACAGGGCGAGCCCGTGCCGCGCCAGGAACCCCACGGAGCCGGTGAGCAGCACGCCGGCCAGCGTCGCGACGCCGAGCAGCGCGGCGGCGCCGATCGCCTGACCGCCCGACCGCCCGCCCGCCAGATAAAGGCTGGAGATGGTCACCCCTTCCGGCAGCTTGTGCAGGAAGATGGCGATGAACATCATGACGCCCAGCGCCGGGCCCACCAGGAACGCGCTGGCGATCGCCACGCCGTCGAAGAAGGTGTGGAGCAGCAGGCCCACCAGCGCCGAGGTGCCCGCGACCGACTTCACGGCGTGGGTCTCCTCGCCGAAGTGGAAGTGCGGGGTCAGGGTGTGCTGCGTGAGATGCACCGCCAGGTAGCCGGCGAGCACCAGCGCCGGCGCGGCGGCGCCCGAGCGCGCAAACGCCTCGGGCAGCACCTCCACGAGCGCGACCGCCAGCATGAACCCCGCGCCGAACGCCACGAAGTGCTCGATCAGGACCAGCTCGCGCGCCGCGCGGCGCGTCACGGCCAGCCCGCCCACCACGTTGCCCAGCGCCGCGATCACGGCGTAGACCAGGGCGTTAGACACGCGACAGCAGGTGCTGCTTGGTGTTGCGCGTCGGGTCCTCCAGCACCTCGGCGAGCAGCCGCGCCAGCGTCTCGCCCACCTCGGGGCCGGGGCGCACGCCGGCGGCGAGCAGATCGTCGCCCGTGACCGCAAGATCCTTCAACGTCAGCGGGTCCTTCGCAGCGCGGATGGACGCGACGACCCTGGGAAGGGGGACGGGGGACGAGGGAAGGGTCAGCAAGTCGTCCGCATACTCGCCCACGTCGGACAGCCACTTCCGTACCTGAGGCAGGTGCCTGGGATCAGGGTAGCGATCACGCCACTGCCCGATGGCGCGTCCCCGCTCGATGTCCTTGTTCGAGCACTTCAACCTGGTGAGGAGCGACGCGGGATCCCTCGCCAGGAAAGCAGTGATCAGCACGGGATCCCGCTGCAGCTTGTCGATCTTCCCCGTCCCCCGTCCCACGTCCCCCGTCCCCAGTTCCGGCAGCCATATCCTCGCCGCCCCGACGTCCATCCACAGGGCGAGCAGCTTCGAGACCCGCTTCGCCGTCTGGATGCCCTTGAACCACTCGTCGCGCACCCGCTCCGCCGAGAGCTGCGCCAGCCCCTGGGCGTTCGCCCGCGCCGCCTCGAGGGTGTCCTTATGGATCTTGAACTCGAACCGCGCGCTGAAGCGCAGCGCGCGCAGGATCCGCAGGTAGTCCTCTTGAAACCGCCAGTTCGCATCGCCGACCGAGCGGACCAGCTTGTGCTCGAGGTCCGCCGCGCCCTTGAACGGGTCGCGCCAGTCGTGCGTGATCGGGTGATAGGCGATCGCGTTGATCGTGAAGTCGCGCCGTGCCAGGTCGTCCATCAACGACACCCCGAACTCGACTACGGCGTGCCGGCCGTCGGTGCGGATGTCCTTGCGGAACGTGGTGACTTCGTGCGGCCGGCTGTGCGCGTCGAGCACCGCGATCGTCCCGTGCTCGATCCCTACGGGGACGGTGCGCTTGAACAGCCGCCGCACCTCGCCCGGCGGCGCGGCGGTGGTCAGGTCGAAGTCGTGGTTCGCGAGGCCGAGCAGGTTGTCGCGAATCGCCCCGCCGACGCACCACGTCTCGTAACCCGCATCCTCCAAACGCTTGGCGATACGGAGCACTTCGTCGGGGATCGGGAGACGGTCGGGAAACTTCATCCAGACAACACACTTCCCCCATTCACGTTCAGCACCGCCCCCGTGATGTGTCGGGCGAGCGGCGAGCACAGGAACACGATCGGTCCCGCGATATCCTCGGGGCTGGCGACGCGCCCCAGCGGGATCGTGGCCTCGATGTCCCGTTTCCCCTTTCCCCTGTCCCGTTGGTACGGTTTGTCGGCCATCGCCGTGTCGACCCATCCCGGCGCGACGCAATTCACGTTGACGTGGCGCGGCGCCAGCTCCACGGCGAGCGACTTGGTGAACGCGATGATCGCGCCCTTGGTGGCGGCGTAGTCGGCGTGGTACGCTTCGCCACGCTGGCCGGCGGTGGACGAGACGAGCACGATCTTGCCGCCGTCGCCGAGCCGGGGGATGGCGGCGCGGCACACGTACAGCACCGCGTCGAGATTGGCGCGCCGCGTCTCGTCCCATTGCGCATCGGTCATCTCCGCGACCGGGACGTCGTCGGGGGGCCAGACGCCGTGGTTCACGACGAGCACGTCGAGCCCACCCAGGGCGTCCGTGGCTTCGTCCACGGCGCGCTGCGCAGCGGCGGGGTCACCCAAGTCGGCCCGAATCGCTACCGCCCTCGACCGCCCTCTACCGCCTTCTACCGCCTTGACGGTCTCGTCCGCCTCGTCCCGTCGGCTCCGGTAGCCGATCGCCACGTCGCAGCCCGCCCGGGCAAGCAGCAGCGCCGTCGCGCGACCGATGCCCCGGCCGCCACCCGTCACCAACGCGCGCTTGCCGGAGAGATCGATCACCACGCCACTCCAAAACGCGGAACGCGGAACGCGAAACGCGGAACAGAGAGGCGAGCGTCGCCGCCGCGAGCGACCTCCCATTGCTGTTCCGCGTTCCGCGTTGGCACTTCCGCGTTCATCCCTTCAGCCGCTCCTCCACCATCTCGCAGATCAGATGTTCGATGGCGAGATGCAGCTCCTGGATCCTCGCCGTGTCGTCGGACGGGACCACGAGCGCGACGTCGGCGAGCGTCTTGAGCTGACCGCCTGACTTGCCCAGGAATGCGACGACGGTCACGTTGCGCGCCTGACCCGACTGCGCCGCGCGGATCAGGTTCGGGCTCTCGCCGCTCGTGGAGTGCAGCGACAGCACGTCGCCCGGACGAGCGAGGGCCTCGACCTGGCGCGCGAACACTTCGTCGAAGCCCATGTCGTTGGCGCAGGCGGTGAGGAGGGACGTGTCCGTGGTGAGCGCCACGGCGCGCAGCGCGGGGCGGTTCGCCTGGTAGCGCACGACGTACTCGGTGGCGAGGTGCTGCGCGTCGGCGGCGCTGCCGCCGTTGCCCGCGAAGAACAGCGTGCCGCCGGCGCGCAGTGCCGCAGCGTACCGCTCGGCGACGTCCGCGATCGTCTCCGCGTGCTGCTCGGCGACCCGCCCGGCCAGCGCCGCCAGCTCGGCAAGCCCCGCGCGGGCCTGCTCGGCGGGCGTCACGCCGCGACCGCCCGCACCAGCGCCTGCAGATCCGCCGCGAGCTCGGTCGCGCCGCGCCCCTCCAACGCCGTGCCGACGACCACGAAGTCCGCACCCGCGGCGCGCGCCGCGCCGCCCTGCTCGGGCGTCCGGATGCCGCCGCCCACGAACAACGCCAGCCCCGGGATCGCGGCGCGACAGGCGCGGATCACGTCCACCGGCACCGGGCGCGGCGCCCCGCTGCCCGCGTCCAGATAGATCGCCTGCATCCCGATCAGCCGGGCCGCCGTGGCGTGGGTCGCCGCCAGCTCGGGCTTGTCGGCCGGCAGCGGCCGGGTCTGGCTGACCGCCTCGACGCTCGTCACGCGGCCGCCGTCGATCAGGATGTAGCCGGTCGAGAGGGTCGGCACGCGATGCCGCGTCAGGAACGGCACGGCGCGCACGTGCTCCTCGATCAGGTATTGGGGATTGCGGCCGGAGATCAGCGACAAGAACAGCACCAGGTCCACCTGGTCGGTGAGGTGGAGCGCGGAGCCCGGGAACAGCGCCAGCGGCAGGCCGGGCGCGGCCGCGCGGATCGCGCGCGCGACGAGCCCTGCGTCCTGCGTGCCGTCGAACGACGAGCCGATCATGATCCCCGCCACACCGGCGTCGTCCGCCGCCCGCGCCACCTGGCCCGCCTGCGACGGCGCCGTGCGGCTCGGGTCCACGAGCACCAGCAGGCCTGGACCGCGCTCGAGCAACCCCCTCACGGCGCGGCCCTCGTCCCCCCCGTAATGCGCTGGGCGAGCGCCGCCAGCCCGGTCACGTCGGCCTCCGCCTGCGCCTCGAACGCGTAGGTGACGAACGCGTCGGCGGCGAGCAGGTCGGGCGCCAACTCGCGCCCGCCCGCGGGTCGCGCCGTCACGCGCGCGAGCAGGCGCGCGCCGACCAGCGCGAGATGATCCGGCAGGGGGAGCCGTGGATCGGGCGGCGGGCCGTCGGCCACGGCCGCCTCCAGGTGCCCCTCCATCGCATCAGGCGGCCGGGGGCGCCGCGCCTCGAGCCACGCGAGCACCGCGTCCCGTGTCATCGGGCGAGCAGTCGCTTGACGATGGCCGGCGTCTGCGCGCGCGCCTCGCCCAGGCGGGCGGGATCGCCCGCGCCGGCGGACGCGAAGTGCGGCCGCCCGCCGCCTTTCCCACCCGCCACCGCGGCGATCGCCCCGGCGATCTCCCCCGCTTTCACCCCTTGCGACACGAGATCGTCGGTCACGGCGACGTGGATCCCGGCACGCTCCCCGTTCGTGAAGAGCACCGAGATCGCGCGTTTGTGGCTCGCGCGAAACGCGTCCATCACCAGCCCGATCTGGTCGCGGTCGTCGAGATCGGAGTCCCCGACATGCAGCTCGATGTCGCCGATACGTTCTACGTTGCCCGTCGCCCGTTGCCCGCCGGAGCGAAGCATCTCATCGATTCGCTTCTCGAGCTTCCTGTTTTCCTCAAGCAATTGCTCGACGCGGCGCACCAGGTGTTCCGGCTGGGTCTTGAGGACCTCCGCCGCCTCGTCCATCTGCTCCTCGAGCTTGCGCACCAGCTCGTAAGCGACCGGTCCCGTCACCGCCTCGATGCGGCGCACGCCCGCGGCGGCGCCGGTCTCGTGGGTGAAGCGGAACAGCGCGATCTGGCCCGTCGCGGGCACGTGCGTCCCGCCGCACAGCTCGAGCGACACGCCGGGCACGTCCACGACGCGCACGCGATCGCCGTACTTCTCGGTGAAGAACGCGATCGCGCCGGCGGCGATTGCGTCCTTGTACTTCATCTGGCGCGTCGTGACGGGCAGGTTCTCCCAGATGTGCGCGTTCACCTCTTCCTCGACCCGCGCCAGCGTCGCGTCGTCCAGGGGGCCGTGGTGGGCGAAGTCGAAGCGCAGCCGCTCGGGCGCGACCACCGATCCCTGCTGGCGGACGTGGGGACCGAGCAGCTTGCGCAGCGCCGCGTGCACCAGGTGCGTGGCCGTGTGGTTGCGCTCGATGTTCTTGCGCCGCACGTCGTCCACCTGGGCCAGGACGGGGGTCGGCTCGAACGCATCCTCGAACCGCCCCACGACCGCGCTCAGCCCGTCCACTTTCTCGACGTCCGAAACGTCGAGCTCCCACCCTTCCCCCTTCACGCGTCCCGTATCGCTGACCTGCCCGCCCGACTCGACGTAGAACGGATTCTCCTCCAGCACCACTTCCACCCGCTCCCCGTCCTGGCGGAACTTCAGGACGTCGGTCTCGGCGTGCGTCGTGTCGTACCCGACCCACTTCTGCTTGCCCTTGGGTTTCACGGTGCGCCACTCGCCGCTGCGCTGCACGCGGACCGCCGGCGCGCCTTTCCCCCCGCTCTTGGACCGCACCAGCGCGTCCTGCGACCGGGTGCGCTGCTTGCCGAGCTCGCGGTCGAACCCCGCCACGTCCACGGCCTGCCCGCGCTCGGCGGCGAGCAGCTGCGTCAGGTCGATCGGGAAGCCGAACGTGTCGTACAGCTTGAACGCGTCCGCGCCCGAGATCACCGGGACGCCCTTCAGCTCGTCCAGCCGCTCGAGCCCGCCCTGGATCGTGTCGAAGAACCGCTCCTCTTCCGCGCGCGTGACGCTCTCGAGGTGGCCGCGTTTGTGCGCCAGCTCGGGATACACGCTCCCCATCAGGCCCGCGACGGTGTGCACCAGGTGCACCAGCGTGGGCTCGCGCCGCCCCAGCAGCCAGGCGTGGCGCACCGCGCGCCGCAGGATGCGCCGCAGCACGTAGCCCCGTCCGTCGTTCGCGGGATACACCCCGTCGGCCAGCAGGAACGCCACGGCGCGGGCGTGATCGGCGAGCACGCGGTAGGACGCCCCCTTCGGGCCCCGATCGTACTTCTTCCCCACCACCTCCACCGCCCGCTCGATGATCGGCGTGAACAGGTCGGTGTCGAAGTTCGAGGGGACGTGCTGCATGACGGTCGTCACGCGCTCCAGGCCCGCCCCAGTGTCCACCGAGGGAGCGGGGAGCGGGGAGCGGGACCCGTCGGCCTGCTGATCGAACTGCATGAAGACGAGATTCCAGATTTCGAGCAGCTTCCCGGCCTCGCTGAGCTTCAGGAAGTCGTCGAGCCCGAGGGTACCGCTCCCTGCTCCCCGCTCCCTGATGTCCACCAGGATCTCGGAGCACGGGCCACAGGGACCGGTGTCGCCCATCTGCCAGAAATTGTCCGCGTCGCCGAGGCCGTAGATGCGCTGATCGGGCACGTACTTCCGCCACAGCTGCCGCGCTTCGTCGTCCGTGTGGTACACGGTCACGTACAGCCGAACAGGGTCGATGCCGAGCCAGTCCTTCCCCGTCACCCACTCCCAGGCGTAGCCGATCGCCTCCTGCTTGAAGTAGTCCCCGAAGGAGAAGTTGCCGAGCATCTCGAAGAAGGTGTGGTGCCGCGCCGTGTGGCCCACCTGTTCCAGATCGTTATGCTTGCCCCCCGCGCGCACGCATTTCTGGCAGGTCACCGCCCGGGTGTACTCGCGCCGCTCGATGCCCTGGAACACCCGCTTGAACTGCACCATCCCGGCGTTGGTGAACAGCAGGGTGGGATCATCCGCCGGGACGAGGGGGGAGCTGGGCACCTCCGTGTGTCCCCGACGCTGGAAAAACTCGAGGAACTGGCGGCGGATTTCAGCGGCGGTCATGGGGGGAATATAGTGCGGGCCACAGGCCAACTGAAAGGCGAGCCGAGACTTACCCAGCGCCGCGGAATCAGCCACGGTGCCGTGTTCGGTTTACGCCGGGGCACGGCCCCGGGGTTGGTCTACCCCGGCGGGCACCGCGTTAGGGTGTCGCTGATACTGGTTGGCGATGTATATCCGCGCGGCCGGTATGTGGCTATGGGACACGGAGCCAGCGTAGTAACCACGAGCCCAAGTCAGGCATCCGCCCGCAGCGTTCACCTCACGAGCGGATTCTGACTTCGCATCTCGAATGAAGGGCATCAGCGGCCGGTCCGGGCGGAAGCTGACGAGAACGTGAATGTGATCGGCCATGACGGCCTGTGCAAGAACATGGACGGCGTGTCGAGCGGCAACCGCGCAGATCCCCCGCATGACCGTTTCCACGTCGTCTTGTCGGATCCTAAGCTGGCGCCGCTGGGTATGCCACGTGACGTGGGCGAACAGCGCGAACTTCCGATGCCCCGGTTTGCTCATGAAGGTTCGCGTGGGTAGACCGACCCCGCGGCCATGCCGCGGGGTTCATACAAGACCCGCTCGGTCGTTAGCCCGCGCGAGAGCGGGTTAACCCCGCGGCGGTGCCGCGGGGTCCAAAGAATTGGTGGATCTCCCCCCGCACAGCTCCTCCACCAGCCCCTTCACCTCCGCCCCCGCGTACCCGCGCCGCACCAGGAACGCGAGCAGCCGGCGTTTGCGGACGGGGGGGGGCAGATCGCGCAGCTGGCGGGCGCGCTTCGCGGCCACGGCGCGGGCCTCGAGCGCCGGGTCCAGCCCCTCGTCCTCGAGCGCGCGGCGCACCGCGTCCTCCGCGACCTTGCGGTCGACGCCCTGGGCCAGCAGGTCCGCGACGAGGCGGGCCGGCCCCTTGCCGCGCGCCGCCCGCACTGCGGCGTACTGCTCGGCGAAGCGGCGGTCGTCGAGCAAGCCCAGCGCCGCCAGCCGGTCGAGCGCGGCGGCCACCGCTTGGGGCGGGTGCTGCCGCTTGGCGAGGCGGCGACCCAGCTCGACCCGGGCGTGGCTGCGGCGACCGAGGGCGCGGAGCGCCGCGCGGTGGGCCGCTTCGACATCGGCCAGCTCCCGCAGCCGGGCGAGCTGCACCGGGGTGAGCTCCGCCCCCACCAGCAGGCGCAGCGGCTCGACGGCGTCGGCGGGAAGAGAAGCAAACCGCCCCCGATCGACGTCGACCAGCAGGTAGCCGGGCTGGCGCGGATCGGGGGCGAGTCCCGTGAGGACCGGGGCTGGCGTCATTCACTCCTCGGGCGCGGGGGCCTCCTCGTCGGCCGCCACGGCCGGCGCCTTCATGCCGAGATGCTCTTTCACCCGCGCTTCCACCTCGGCCGCCAGGTCGGCGTGATCCTTGAGGTACAGCTTGGCGTTCTCCCGGCCCTGCCCGATGCGCTCCTTGCCGTACGCGTACCACGCGCCCGCCTTCTCGATGATCCCCGCCTCGGCCGCGATGTCCACGAGCAGCGACTCGTGGCTGATCCCTTCGTCGAACATGATGTCGAACTCGGCCTGGCGGAACGGCGGCGCCACCTTGTTCTTCACGACCTTCACGCGCACGTGGTTGCCGATCACCACCTCGCGCTCCTTCACCGGCCCGATGCGCCGCATGTCGAGCCGCACCGACGCGTAGAACTTGAGCGCCCGTCCGCCGCTCGTCGTTTCGGGATTGCCGAACATGATCCCGATCTTCTCGCGCAGCTGGTTGATGAAGATCACGGCGGTGCGCGAGCGGTTGATCGCGCCGGCGAGCTTGCGCAGCGCCTGGCTCATGAGGCGCGCCTGGAGGCCGGGGAGCGAGTCGCCCATCTCGCCTTCGATTTCCGCCTTGGGGACGAGCGCCGCCACCGAGTCCACCACCACCACGTCTACCGCCCCGGAGCGCACCAGGATCTCCGTGATCTCGAGCCCCTGCTCCCCGGTGTCCGGCTGGGAGACCAGCAGGTCGTCGACGTCCACCCCGAGCTTCTTCGCGTACTCGACGTCGAGCGCGTGCTCGGCGTCGATGTAGGCGGCGGCCCCGCCCTGGCGCTGCGAGTTCGCCACCACGTGCAGCGCCAGCGTCGTCTTGCCGCTGGACTCGGGACCGAAGATCTCGCTCACCCGGCCCCGGGGAATGCCGCCGATGCCGATCGCGGCATCGAGGTTGATCGCGCCCGTCGGGATCGCCTCCACGCGCACCTGCGGCGAGTCGGCGCCCATCCGCATGATGGCACCCTTACCGCAGGTCTTCTCGATCTGGGTGATGGCGAGGTTGAGGGCCTTGCGGCGCTCGTCGGTGAGTCTCGGGACTTCCTTCTCGGCCGCCATGAGTGTCCTCGACATGGGTTGCGAGCCTCCCTGGTTGAAGGCCCGAATATATACCGAAGCCTACGCTAGCGCCATCCCGGCCGGAACGCGTCCGCCAGGTGCTCCAACTTGTTGTCCACGATCGCGATGCAGTCGAAGCGGTAGACGTCCGACGGCTGCCCGTACCGGTCGATCCACACCCGCGCCGCCTTCACGATCTCGCGTCGCTTCCGCCCCGTGACCGCCTCGAACGGGCTGCCGAACGCCGTCCCGCGCCGCGCCTTCACCTCCACGAACACCACCAGCCGTCCCCGGCGCGCGATCAGGTCGATCTCGGTGTGACCGACCCGGAACCGATGCGCCACGACCTGGCAGCCGCGCGACAGCAGGTACCGGATCGCCTGCGCTTCCCCCGCGACCCCTTGTTTGTGGCGCTCGTCGGTCCAAGCGCTCGGATCGGTGCGGAGGCCGCTCTTCACGGCTGCAACCTAACAGCCTGGCCGGCGAAGTACGCAACCAAAAGTGCGCACCCGGTGCCGTTTTCGCGCGCCGCGTTGTCCGTCATCCGTCGTTACGGATGACGGATGACGTTAGTCTCTCCCACAAATCTCGTCCAGCTCCTCGAGGCCCACCAGCACGTCCCTCGGCTTGCTGCCATTCGCCGGCCCGAGGATCCCCGCCAGCTCCAACTGGTCGATGATCCTCGCCGCTCTACCGTACCCGATGCTCATGCGCCGCTGCAACAGCGACGTCGAGCCGAGCTGGTTCTGGATGCACACCTCGGCCGCCTGCCGGAACAGCCCGTCGCGTTCGCCGGTGCCTTCCTCCCCTTCCCCCGTCCCTCGCCCCTCCTCCCGCTCTTTCTCCTCGTCGATCGCCGTGATCTGCCCGGTAATCTCCTGCTTGGCCTTTTCCGATGCCTCGCTCGGATGCAGGCGATACCATTCCATCACGCGCTCCGTCTCCTCGGTGGAGATGAACGCTCCCTGGACGCGCACGAGCTCGCTCTTGCCGGGCGGCAGGAACAGCATGTCGCCGTTGCCGAGCAGGGTCTCGGCCCCGTTCTGGTCGAGGATCGTGCGGCTGTCGACCTTGGCCGAGACGCGGAACGCGATGCGGCAGGGGAAGTTCGCCTTGATCAGGCCGGTGATGACGTTCACCGACGGGCGCTGCGTCGCGAGCACCAGGTGAATCCCGATGGCGCGCGCCTTCTGGGCCAGGGTCGCGAGCGGCGTCTCGATCTCCCCCTGCACCGTGAGCATCAGGTCCGCGAGCTCGTCGATGATGAGGACGACGTAGGGGAGCACGCCGCCGGTGTACTCGGCGTCGAGCGGCAGCTCCCGCTGCGGCCCCGGGCTCGGCGCGCCGAACGGCTCGCGCGGGCCCTTCAGCGGTTTCTTCTGCTCGACCTTGCGGTTGAAATCCGCGATGTTGCGCGCGTGGTTGGCGTGCAGCAGCCGGTAGCGCCGCTCCATCTCCCGCACCGCCCAGTTCAGCGCGCTCGCCGCCCGGCGGTTGCTCGTGACCACGTCGTGGCCCAGATGCGGCAGCGCTCCATACATCGACAGCTCGACCATCTTGGGGTCGACCAGCAGGAGCTTGAGCCGCTCGGGCGGGTGCGTGTAGATGAGGCTCGTGATGACGGTATTGATGCACACCGACTTCCCCGACCCGGTGACGCCCGCGATCAGGAGATGGGGCATCTTGGCGAGATCCGCGACGACGGGCTCGCCCTCGAGGTTCTTCCCCAGGGCGACGGGGAGCACGCGGTTCGCGCGGTGGTAGTCCTCGCCTTCGAGCAGCTCGCGGATGTGCACCATCCGCGGCATCGGGTTGGGCACCTCGATCCCGACGGCCGCCTTCCCCGGGATCGGCGCCACGATGCGGAGCGACTGGGCGCGCATCGCGAGCGCCAGGTCGTCGGCGAGCGCCGCGATCCGCCCCACCTTCACCCCCGGGCCGGGCGCCACCTCGTACTGCGTCACCACCGGCCCCACCGTGCGCCCGGCGATCGAGCCTTCCACCCGGAACGTCTGCAGCGTGTCGATCAGCTTCTGCCCCATCTGCTCGATCTGCGCAAGGCCGGCCTCGCCGTCTTCGGGCGGGGCGGGGGTCAGGAGGTCGAGGGGGGGGATCAGGACGCCTTCTGGCACCGGGGCGAGTTTGGGAGGCGGTGCGCCTTTCGATTTCCCCGGCTTGGGGAAGCGGGAAGCGGGAAGAGGGAAGCGCGACACGGTAATCTTCGTCGGCTCACGCTTGGGTTTGGGCTCCGATTTGTCCTCTTCTCTCTTCCCTGTTCCCGCTTCCCCGGCTCTCAGCATCGCCAGCGGATGCCACCCGATGGTGAGAATGCCGAGCGCCGACAACGCGAACAGCCCGACCAGCGCGCCCCCCGCCGTGCCCACGGCCTGGTGGACGCCCTGGGCCAGCATAGCGGGGACCACGCCGACGAGCTGCTGCGTGGAGGTCCACGTCGCGTAGTCCGAGGCGAGGGGGAAGCGCGCGCCGGTGACGATGCCGACGCCGTAGGGCAGGAGCAGGATGAGCCCCGCGCCGAGCGTCGCCGCCCGGCCGCTCGAGAGCCGCCCCAGCCGCTGGAACGCGGCGAGCGCCCAGCCGATCCCGAGCAGCGGCACCAGCAGCGCGCCGACGCCGCACACCCGCCACAGCTGCGAGCCCACGCGGTGGCCCCAGCTGCCCGTGATGGGGAGCCGCAGCAGCGTGAGTCCGAGGAACAGCCCGACGACGAGGGCGCCGATCCCGATCAGCTCCTGGCGCGCCTTCGCTTTCATGTAATGCGCCGGTCCGCGTAGCTGGGGACCACCGTGAACCGGTCCGGTTGGGCGGCGAAGCGCACGTCCTCGCCGAGGTCCAGCTCGGCGAGCTGGCGCGCCGCCTCCGAGGCCTCGACCGCCTCCTGCCAGCTCGCCCACGCGTCGGTAAGGGCGACGGCGGCGGTGGCGGCGTCGTTGAGCGCGACCTTGCGGAGGCCTTTCTTCAGGACCTTCACCAGCCGGCCCGCCGTGTAGGCGTCCTCGCCGGCGAACTGCTTGTCCCGGCCGGCGCACACGATCACGAGGTCGCCGCGCCGGGCGAGCAGCTCGCGCGCCCGTGCGGCCACGGCCTTGAAGTTCGCGGGCGCGCCGAGCAGCACGGGGTCGCCCCCCTGTGTCGCCACCAGCGCCGGCGTGCCGTTCGTGGTGGAGAGGACGATGGTCTTCCCGGCTACGGCGGCCGGCGTCATCTCGCGCGGCGAGTTGCCGAGGGCGAAGCCTTCCATCTTCAAGCTCTTGCGCTCCCCCGCCAACAGCACGCCGTCTTTCTCCAGGTTGGAGGCCACACGCACCGCCTCCTCCGACGTCGCGGCGGGGATCACCGCCTTGGCCCCGTTGGCCAGCGCGGTGATCACGGTCGTCGTGGCCCGTAGCACGTCGATGACGACGACGCACCGGCCGGTGAGATCCCCCACGTTGAGGCCGAGCGGGGTGAAGAGGACGTCGATTCTCATGCGGGCTGGAGCAGCTGCGGCTCGCGCTCCAGGAACTTGGTGTCCACGCGGCCGGCGATGAAGTCGGGGTGGCGCATGACCCGACTGAGAAAGGGGATGGTCGTGGTCACGCCTTCAATGATAAACGAGTCGAGCGCCTGGCGCATACGGGCGAGCGCCTCGGGGCGGCCGTTGCCCTGGACGATCACCTTCGCGAGCAGCGAGTCGTAGTAGGGCGGCACGGTGTAGCCTGCGTAGATATGGGTGTCGACGCGCACGCCCGGCCCGCCCGGCGGGTGGTACGCGGTGACCGTGCCCGGGCTCGGCTGGAAGTTGTGCGCCGGGTCTTCCGCGTTGACGCGGCACTCGATCGCGTGCCCGCGCAGCCGGTGGCCGTTCATGACGAACGAGAGCGCTTCCCCCGCCGCCACGCGGATCTGCTCCTTCACCAAGTCGAAGTTCGTCGTCATCTCGGTGACGGGATGCTCCACCTGGATCCGCGTGTTCATCTCCATGAAGTAGAACGACCCGTCCTCGTCGAGCAGGAACTCGATCGTGCCCGCGCCCACGTACCCGATCGCCTCGGCGAGCCGCACGGCCGCGTCGCCGAGGTCCTGGCGCAGCGTCTGGTCCACGGCGGGGCTCGGGGCTTCCTCGATGAGCTTCTGGTGACGGCGCTGCACGGAGCAATCGCGCTCGCACAGATGCATCACCTTCCCGTGCGTGTCGCCCATGACCTGGATCTCGACGTGACGCGGCCGCGCGAGGTACTTCTCGATGTAGACCGCGTCCGAGCCGAACGCCGCGAGCGCTTCCTGCTTGGCGAGCGAGAAGGCCTGGGCGAACTGCTCGTCGTCCCCTGCGACGCGCATCCCCTTCCCGCCCCCGCCCGCGGCCGCCTTGATGATCACGGGGAAGCCGATCTGGTGCGCCACCGTGAGCCCCTCGTCCGCGTCCGCGACCGGCCCCGGCGAGCCCGGCACCGTTCGGACGTTGAGCTGGTCGGCCAGCTTGCGCGCCGCGGCCTTGTCGCCCATCTGGCGGATCTGGTCTCCCGTCGGGCCGATGAACGTGATGTTCGATCGCTGGACGATGTCGGCGAACTCGGCGTTCTCCGCCAGGAAGCCGTAGCCCGGGTGGATGGCGTCGGCGCCGGTGATCTCGGCCGCCGCGATGATGCGCGGGATGTTGAGGTAGCTGTCGCGGGCCGGCGGGCGCCCGATGCAGACGTCGTCGTCGGCGAAGCGCGTGTGCAGGCTGTCGCGGTCCGCCTCGGAGTACACGGCGACCGTCGAGATCCCCAGCTCCTTGCACGCGCGGATCACCCGCAGGGCGATCTCCCCGCGGTTCGCGATCAGCACCCGCTTGAACATCAGGGTTCGATGTCGCCGCGCAGGCCGGCCGCGGCCGTGCTGCCGCCGAAGGCGCGGCTCTCCCCGGACTCGACCCCGGAGATCTTGAGCGCGAACTCGCTCGGGTTGCTGGCGTAGAAGATCGCGCTCTCGTAGCTGATCACCCCCTGCTCGTACCACCCGAACAGCGACTGATCGAAGCTCTGCATCCCGTACTGCACCGACCCCTGCGAGATCAGGTCCGGGATGCTGAGCGCCTTCGTCAGGTCGCGCATGTTCTCCTGCACGGCCGCGGTGTTGATCAGCACCTCCGCCGCGGGGATCCGGCCCTGGCCGTCCTTGCGGGGCACGAGCCGCAACGAGAGCACGGCGTGCAGCGCCGTGGAGAGCAGGTGCCGCACCTCGTCGTGCTGGTGCGGCGGGAAGAAGGAGATCACGCGGCTGATCGTCTGCGTGGCGTCGGTCGTGTGCAGCGTCGAAAAGACGAGGTGCCCGGTGTCCGCGGCCTTGAGCGCCGTGTCGAGCGTCTCCATGTCGCGGATCTCGCCGATCAGGATCACGTCGGGCGCTTGCCGCAGCACGTGCCGCAGCGCGGAGTTGAACGACAGCGTGTCGTTGCCCACCTCACGCTGCGAGATATTCGACAGGTTGTCCCGGTGCAGGAACTCGATCGGGTCCTCGATGGTGATGATGTTGACCCGCCGGTTCGCGTTGATGTGGTTCAGCATCGCCGCCAGCGCCGTGGACTTCCCCGAGCCGGTCACCCCCGTCACCAGCACCAGGCCCCGCGGGCGCAGCGCGATCTCCTCGAGCACCTGCGGCAGATTCAGGTCGCGGATCGCCTTCACCTCGTAGGGGATCGCCCGGAACGCGAACGCCACCGTGCCGCGCTGCTGGTAGACGTTCGTCCGGAACCGACCCACCCCCGGCACGCCGATCGCGAAGTCGGCCTCCTTGTGCTCGGCGAACTCCTTCACCTGGCGCGGCGTCATGATCTGCTCGGCGAGCGACTTCAGCTCCTCCGGCTTCAAGGGCGTCGTGTCCAGCCCCACCAGCTCCCCGTTCACCCGCACCGTGGCCGGGCGGCCCACCTTGAGCAGCAGGTCGGACGCGTTCCGTTGCACCATCAGCGTGATGGCGTGCTTGAAGTTGAATGTGGCGGCGGAAGGCTCAGGCATGGGGATCCACTCGGAAGAGGGGCTGGCCGAACTCGACCGGCTGCGCGTTCTCGACGAGCACCTCGCGGATGACGCCGACGACTTCGGACTCGATCTCGTTCATGATCTTCATGGCTTCGATGATGCACACGACCTGCCCGGACGAGACGCGGCTTCCCACCTTGGCGTACGGCTCCGCGCCGGGCTCGGGGGCGCTGTAAAACGTCCCCACCATGGGCGACTTGATCTCGAGCAGGTGGCTCCGGGGCGGGGCGGCGGGGGCGCCGGGGGCGGGGGCGGCGGTCGCATCCCCCGGTGCGGCGGCGACAGGTTGCCCGACGATCACATGCTGGCCGCCCGCATTCGTCGTGTGCCCGGCCTTCGACACCCGCACCGACGACCACGCCCCGAACAGGCCCCGGCGCACCTCGATCGCGCCCAGCTCGGGCGCCTCCTTCAGGATCTGCACCAGCCGCGCGATGATGTCGAGGTTCATAGGTTAGCCAATCTACACGAGTTCCAGCAGTTCGGTGCGGCCGTCCGACAACAGCACCGGTCCCTCGGCCGCCAGATGCACGTCATCCTCAATCCGCACGCCGCCGTCGCCCGCGAGGTAGACGCCGGGCTCGATGGTGACGACCGCGCCGACCGGGAGCGGATCGCCGTTGGTCTTGGCGAGCCGCGGGGCCTCGTGCACCTCGAGCCCCAGCCCGTGGCCGAGCGAGTGGCCGAACGCGTCGCCGAAGCCGCGCGACGCGATCAGCTCGCGCGCCAGGGCGTCGGCGTCGCGTCCGCTCATCCCCGCGCGCACGCCGGCGCGCGCCCGCTGCTGCGCTTCGTGCACCAGCCCGTACAGCGCCCGCTGCCGCTCCGTCGCCCGCCCGCCGACCAGCACCGTGCGGGTGATGTCGGCGCAGTAGCCGTCCAGCTGAGCGCCGAAGTCTAGCAGCAGCCACTCCCCCGCCGCCACGGCCCGCCTGCTGGAGCGCGCATGCGGCAGCGCCGTCCGCGGGCCCGACGCCACGATCGTGGCGAACGGATGCCCCTCGCTGCCGAGCCGCCGCAGCGCGCCCTCGAGCAGTCCCGCGATCTCGAGCTCGGTCATCCCCGCCCGCACGTCGACGAGCGTCCGGCGCAGCGCCTCGCCCGCGAGCGCGGCGGCGCTGCGGATCGCCGCGACTTCCGTCTCGTCCTTCGCCGCCCGCAGTCGCTCGACCAGCTCGGTGGTCGGCTTCCAGCGCCACGCCTTGCCGGCCTGCGCGAACCGCTCGGCGTCGTGCACGCTGAGCGCGTGCGCCTCGTAGCCGAGCCAGGTGAGCGGGCCGAGCGTGGCCAGCTCCTGGAAGCACCGGTCCCACACGCTCGTGCTGTCCACCGCGACGCGCGCCACCGCGCCGGCCTCGGCGTGCGCCTGCTCGTCGTAGCGGAAGTCCGTCACCAGCAGCGCGTCGGCGCGCGTCACGACCACGAGCGCGGCCGAGCCGCTGAAGCCCGTCAGGTACCGGATATTGGCGCGCGACGTGACCAGCAGCCCGTCCAGCTCCTCCGCTTCCAACGCGTGGACGAGCGATTCCTGCCGCGCGCGCCGCCGGTCAGCGGCCACGCCGGGACTGGAGGTAGCCAACCAGCCCCTCGAGTCCCAGGCGGTAACTCTCGGCACCGAACCCCGCCACCACGCCGACCGCCGCGTCCGCCAGCAGCGAGCGGCGCCGCTCGGGCTCGCGCGCGAAGATGTTCGAGAGATGCACCTCGACGAACGGCACGCGCACCGCGAGCAACGCGTCCCGCACCGCCAGGCTGGTGTGCGTGAACGCGGCGGCGTTGACCACGGCGCCGTCCGCCTTCCCCGAGAGCTGCTGGATCGCCTCGATCAGCTCGCCTTCGTGGTTCGTCTGCCGCCACGACAACTCCACGCCGAGCGCGCGCGCCCGCTCGCGCGTGCCCGCCTCGATCTCCGCCAGGGTCGCCCGGCCGTACACCTCGGGCTCGCGCTCGCCCAGCAGATTCAGGTTAGGGCCGTTCAGCACGGCGATGTGCGCGGGAGCCACTAGGATTTGAGGCCGCGCAGCCACGCCTGGAATTGGTCCAGCTCGCCCTCGTCCTCCACCGGCACGCGCGGCCGCGGCCCCGACGCGGAGGCCGGCGCCGCCGGCCGAGCGGCCGCCCCGCTCGCAGCGTCGGTTGATCCCACTCCCGCGCCGCTTCCCCCAGTCGCGGCGGCGGGCGTCGCCGGCGCGCTGAAGAACTGATCGAACGAGAATCCACCCGTCTGCTGCGGGGGCGGGGCGGAGGGGGAGGGGGAGGGCGGCGGCGGCGCAGAGGTCCCGGGCGAGGAGAACGCGTGGGCACGCGGCGCCTCTCCGAACACCTCGTCGAGCGAGATCGTGTCGTCCGCGGGTCGCGTGGCCTCGCCCGGCACGCCGATCTGCGACTCGACCTCAGGGTGGAACCCCCCGACCGAGAATGCGCGGTCGAGCGGCGATTCCTCGGCGACGTCGCGTGCTTCCGGCGCGGGAGGTGGAGGCGGTGCCGGCTCGGGCGCCGCCGGTTCTTCGTCCGGCCGCCCCGCCAGAATTCTCCGCAGAAAGCTCGGCAGCGACTCTCCTGTCCCAGTTGCCTCCCGCTTTCCCCCCGGTGACAACGCGGCCACCCGGGCCCGGAGGCGCGCGTCGCCCGGCCGCTGCGCCAGCAGCGCCTGGTACACCCGCAGCGCATCCTCCTGGTGCCCTTGCTTCAGGTACAGCTCCGCCATCGTCTCGGTGAGCACCGGCTCGGCGCGCGACAGCGCCGCCGTGTCCGCAGCACCGTCGTCGTCCGACAGCGCGACCGCAGCGGGCGGGGGCGCTGAGGCAAACCCCGTCGCGGAAGCCGCACCCCCCGAAGCAGCGGGCGCCCGCTGGGCTGCTGCGAAGGGGGGTGCCGTTTCCGCGACGGGGGGCGGCCCGGGAGTCCCGTCGATGTCGTCCGGCATGATCAGCGGCAGATCGACCTGCGGCAGATCGTCTTCCACCTCGGGCGGAGGCGCGAACATCGCGCTCTCGTACTGCGAGTGCGCCAATCCCTCCACGACCAGGTCCTGCGGCTGCAGCTCCATGTCTTCCTGGACCTCGAGCCCTTCCGCCCGCGCGGCGTTATGAGCCGCAGCGTTGAAGTCGATGCTGCCGTCGAATGTCTCCAAGTCGCCCGGCGCACCCACGACGCCGGACTGGGCGGCTGCCGCGGGCGGGGGCGAGGCAGGCGACCCCGGCGACGCGTGCTCGACCACGAAATCGGGTTTCGCCAACGGGGCGGTCGTCGCTTCGGGCACGAGCTGGACGACGGGCTCCGCGGTGACCGCCGGACGAGCTGGGGGGGCCGGGGGGGCCGGGGGGGCCGGGGTGCGCGCGGGGGCCGGAGGGGTCGGAGGGGTCGGGGGGGCCGACGCGCGCCGGAAGAGCGGCGTGGCTGGGGGTGGCGCGGGCGGAGTTGGCGGCACTGGCGGCGCGGGCGGCTGGGCAGCCTGCGCGGCCTGCGCGGCCTTTGCCTTGTTGCGGGCGAGCGATTCAGCCGCGTCGCCGTTCATCGGGTCGGCGGAGAGCAGCCGCGTGAGCCAGTCCACCGCTTCGTTGTAGCGCCGGGCGCGCTCGGCGATCTCGGCGAGGATCTTCAGCCCCAAGACGTTCTCGGGGTCGAGAGTCAGCACCTTTTGAAACACAGCGGTCGCGCCGGCGTCGTTTTTCTGGTCCAGCATGCAGCGACCGTACACGATGTGCGCGCTGACGTAATCGGGGTGCCGCTCGAGACCGGCCTGGCACAGCTCGATGGCCCTATCTAGTTCTCCCGCCTTGCGATAGGCGTCCGCCAGGGGCGCGAAGTTCCGCCCTTTGGGGTTTTCGGCCCACCGCCGTTCGAGCTTCTCTATTTCGCTGGTGTAGGCCACGGCCTAAGTGGTTGGGGGAATTGAAGGAAGATAGTGTTCGCTCGGGCGCGCTGTCAATCTGAATCGTGCCCCGGCGCTTGAGGTTTCCTGCTGTCGCTCTTAGACTTATGCCCCTCCCACCGTCTCGCTGCCGGAGTCTGGCCCGCTATGATGCGCGCGATGCGCGAAATCACGAAGCCCGTGTTCTGGATCGTGGCGATCTCCTTCACGGGCTGGCTCGCCTATGGCCAGGTGACAGAGTTCATCGCCGGCGGGCGGGACGTGGTGCTGAAGGTCGGCGGGGAGGTGGTGCGGTCGCAGCCGTTCCAGTCGCAGTACCAGGCGGCGCTGGAGCAGTATCGCCACCAGCAGGGTGGTGGCCGCCTGAGCCGCGAAGACGAGCAGCAGATCCAGGATCGCGTCGCCGATCAGTTCATTCAGAGGATCCTGCTCGACCGCGCGTACCGCCGCCTCGGGATCAGAATTTCCGACGACGAGATCATTCAGGCCGCCCGCAGCTCGCCGCCGCCGCAGATCCTGCAACAGGTGATTCAGGATCCCCAGTTCCAGACCAACGGGCAATTCGACATCACGAAGTGGCAGCGCTACCTCTCGAACGCGACCCCCGAGTTCACCGCGCAGATCGAGGCGCTGTACCGCGAGTATCTGCCCCAGGAGAAGCTGCAGGGGTACCTGACGGCCGACATCTACGTCTCCGACGGCGAGCTGTGGCGGATGTGGCGCGACCAGCACGAGTCGGTCACGGTGGCGGTGCTGGCGCTCCGCCCGGAAGACATCCCCGATTCGCTGGCGCCGGTGTCCGACGCCCAGGTGCAGCGCTACTACGAGGCGCACCGGAAGGACTTCAAGCGGCCCGCCACCGCGTGGCTGAGCTACGTGGCGCAGCCGCGGCTCCCCGACGCGGCGGACAGCGCGGCCGCGCTCGCCCAGGCCCGCCGCCTGCGCGCCGAGATCGCGGGCGGCAAGGCGAAGTTCGCGGACGTCGCGAAGAAGGAGTCGGCGGACTCGGGCTCCGGCGCGCAGGGCGGCGATCTCGGCTGGGTGAAGCGCGACCGGTCCGGCTTCGACCGGCAGTTCGTCGCCGCGATGCGGCAACTGAAGCCGGGGGAGCTGTCGCAGCCCGTGCTCACGCAGTTCGGGTACCACTTGATTCGCGTGGACGCCGCCCGCGGCGACTCGCTGCACGCCCGCCACATCCTGATCCCCGTGGGGCTCCAAGGCAGGCATCTCGATGCGGTCGACGCGCGCACCGACACGCTCGACCGCATCGCCGCGGAGCAGACTGCCGGCAGCCGGCTGGACAGCGCGGCGCGGGTCTTGAGACTGCCGCTCGAGCGCGCGCCCCGGCTCGCGCAGGGCGACCGGCTGACGCTTGGCCGGTACGCCGTGCCGGACGTGAGCGTGTGGGCGTTCGACGCGCGTCCGGGGGAGACGAGCCCCGTGATCGAGGGCGCGGCCGCGAGCTACGCGTTCCGGCTCGACTCGCTGTTTCCGGAAGGCGTGCCGGCGCTGGCGCAGATCCGGCCGCGCGTGGCCGAGGCCGCCCGCTACGAAAAAAAGAAGACCGTGGCGCGCGAGCGCGCGGAGCAGATGGCTGCGGCGCTGCGCGACGCCACCGATCTGCTGGCCGCGGGCCGGGCGCGCGGGTTCCCCGTCGAGAAGCTGGGGCCGTTCAGCCGCCTCACCGCGCCGGCCGACTTCGCGCGTAACCCCCTCGTGCTGGGAGCGGGCTTCGGGCTACGGCCGGGCGAGCGCACGGGGTTGCTTGCCGGAGAGACGGGACTCTTCCTGCTGCAGGGGATCACGCGCACGCGGGCGGATTCCGTGGCGTGGCTCAAGCAACGCGACCGGCAGCGCGACACCCTGCTCCGCCCGCTCATGCAGGCCCGCATCCAGCAGTACCTCGCGGCGCTGCGGGCTCAGACGAAGATCGTCGACCGCCGCAAGGAGCTGTACCGCCCGACCGCGTCGAGCGGCGGCTAGTCGCTCAGCCGCTTCGGGTCGCCGCCCGAGGCGACGGAGGACGACGCGGCTGGCGGCTGGACGCCGCGCGGCGCGGCGGGTGGGTCGTCGCCGCTCGTGACGTCCTTCAGGCTGCGTTTGAATTCCTTGATCCCCTGCCCCAGCGACGAGCCGATCTCCGGGATCCGCTTCGCGCCGAACACCAGCACCACCACGAGCAGCAGGATCAGGATGTGGCTCAACGACAGGCCCTCGAACATACGCGCCTCGGTTCAGAAGATGGAGCGGGCGAAGTAGTACGCGATGACCACGCCCACGAGCGCCAGCAGCGACACGTCGAACCCGATCGGCCCCAGCGTAATCGACACCACCAGCAGGTCGACGTGCACCGGCCCGAGCGTGGGCGTGACCGCCCAGGTGAAGATCTCCTTCGCCGGCCCCTGCGGCAGGAAGCGCCGCAGCAACGAGTGCGTAAAGCCCCCCAGCACAAAACCGGCGGCGAGCACTCCCACGTAAAATAGCGGCCGGTGCGGGCCTTGCGCCACGGCCTAGCTACGCCGCTCCACGGCGTACTCGATGCTGTCGCGCAGGGCGTCCCGCGCCGGCGTCGGCGGCAGGAGCTCGAGCTCCGCCTCGGCCTGCTGCGCCAGCTCGACCGCGCGGCGCCGCGCGGCGTCCAGTCCCCCGGCCGCCGTGACGCGCCGGATCACGTCGGCGACGAGCGCCTCACTCGGCTCCGGCGTGGCCAGCAGCTCCGCCACCAGTCGCCGGTCCGTGGGGCCCATCGCGCCGAGCGCCGCGATCAGCGGCAGCGTCATCTTGTGCTCCTTGAGGTCGAGCGCCGACGGCTTGCCCGTGACGGCCTCCGGCGCCGTGTAATCCAGCAGGTCGTCCGCGATCTGGAACGCCATGCCGAGCCGCATCCCGAACCGGGCCAGCGCCGCGCGGTATGCGTCCGGCGCCCGGAGCGCCCCGATCTCGCATGCGGCCGACAACAGCGAGGCCGTCTTCGCGCGGATCAGCTCGTCGTACTCCGCTTCGGCGTAGGCGAGCTTGTCGTGCGCCTCGAGCTGCCGCATCTCGCCGATCGTCATCTCGTTCGTGACCCGGGCGAACACCCGTAGCGGCTCGAGATCGTCGAGCCGCACCAGCTCGATGATCGCGCGGGAGTAGAGGTAGTCGCCCATGATGACGGCGACCTGGTGGGAGAACAGCGCGTTGATGGTCGGCATGCCGCGGCGCAGTACGGAATGGTCCACCGAGTCGTCGTGCACCAGCGTGGCGAGGTGGATCAGCTCCACCACGGCCGCGAGCGTCACGGCGCGGGGATCCTCCGCGCCCGCGGCCTGGTGGCTGAGCAGCAGCAGCGTCGGGCGGAACAGCTTGCCCTTCATCCGCAGCAGGTGCTCGTTGACCTCCGCGATGAACGGGAAGTCCGCCGCGATGATGCGCCGCAGCTCCGCCGCGACGCGCTCCAGCTCCGCGGCCACCGGGCGCTGGATGTCCCGCAACGTGACGGGGGCGACCTGTTGGCTCACGTCACTTCGCGCGGGCGAGCGCCTTGGTGCGCTCCCCGACGTCCATGAAGCGAATGTCCACCGCGAACACACGGCCGTACAGATCGCGCGCCTCGACCTTCTTGCCCTGCGCCTCGAGCGCGCGACCGAGCCAGTAGAGGATCCCCACGCGCTCCTGGTCGCCCGACGCCGGCAGGTCCAGCGCGCGGCGCAGGATCGACTCGGCGACGACATGCGCGCCCTTCTCCACAAAGCACACGCCGAGCGCCTCCGAGCTCTTGAGCTTGCCCTCCGGCGCGCGCAGCGCCTTCTGCAGCTCGGCGATGGCCTCGTCCAGGAGACCCATCTCCTTGAAGGCGACGCCAAGATCGTAATGCGACTGGAAGTCTGCCTCGTCGATGTTCTCGTCGATCCCCTGCTTGAAGCGCGCGAGCATCTCCTGGAAATCGCGCTCCTCGTCCCCCGTTGGCTCCTCGTCGGCGACGGTCATGCGCGTGTTGCGCTCGGGCAGCTCCTCGTCCAGGATCATCGCGCCTAGGTCGACGAACTCACCGTCGTCGGCCACCGCCTCGTCGCGCACTTTCATCTTGGCATCCTTCGGCGCCGTCTTCCCTTCCGCGTCGCGACCCTTCACCGTCGCCTTCGCCTTCGGCTCGGGCGGCGGCGGCGCCACGGGCGCGAGCATCGCGAGGGCCGCCTTGGCTCGCTCGTTCCGCGAATCGTGCTCCGCCACGCGCTGGTAGACCGCCCGCGCCTTGTCCGGCAGATCACTGCGCAGCAGCGTGTCCGCCAGCTCGAGATACGCGTCGATCAACTTCACCTTGTCGCCCGACTTGAACGCGAACTCCACCTGCTTCTGGCGGTGCCGCACGCTGTTCGGCTCGAGCCGCAAGATTTCGTCCACCAGGTCCTGCGCGTGCGGCAGGTTACCGCGATTCTCGAATCCGGTGGTCGCGTGGTCCAGCTCCTCGACCCCGCGCGCGCGCTCGCCCTCCTCGATCAACGCCTCCCCCAGGGCCTGGTGCGCTTCGGGATCGTCGGGGTCGTCGGCGACTCGGTTCTCGAGCTCCTCGATCGTCGGCGTGGTCGGCGTCGCCTCGATGTTCGCGAACACCAGCGATCCCGCCTCTTCGCCTTGGCGCACGCCGTCGTCCAGCCCCAGGTCGATGAACCCCGACCGGCGGCCCTCGGAGATCGACGTGTCGTCCTCCGTGCGGATGAACCCGGCCGTCGAATTCGCCGCCTCGGACTCGTCGACCGCCAGGGGTCGATCGTCTACGTCATGGCCCGCCTCCGCCTCCGCAGTCTCGAAATCCGGCTCCAGCTCGAGCGGCGGGACCTCGACCATGGTCTTCCGCTTGGGCGGTTGGGCGGGCGGGGGCGCAGGGGGAGCGGGGGAGGGACGCCGGGGCACGACGGGCTTCACCGTGGGCGGCGCCGCCTGGGCCGGCGCGGAGGGCTGGAACTTCGGCGCCGGCTTCTTGGGGACGGCGACACGCGGCGGCGCGCCCACGCCGGCGCGGGCCGGCGCCGGCGGTGCCCCCGGCCGCTTGGGAGCCAGCGGCGCGCCGCGCGACGGGGGGCGTTGGGGGGGGCGGGGGGGGCGGGGGGGCGGCTCGATCTCGATCTCGTCGTCCAGCAGCGGCTCGAGCTCCACATCGGCCTCCGCCGACTCCGCCTCGCTCGACACGGTCGGCTCCAGCTCTGCCATCGGGGGCACGTCGTCCGCCGTCACTTCGTCTCGCACCGAGGCCACGTCGCCCGCCTCGAGCCGCACGTCACCGAAATCGGCGCTGGTGGTCTCGAACCCCTCGAGCATCCCGGGCGCGCCGCTCGACTCGAACCCCTCGACGAGGCTGGTCGTCTCGACCTCGAGTGACGTGTCGGGGTCGGCGATCACGGGCTCGATCAGGCTGACGGGCTCCGGCCTGCGGGCCGGCGGGGGCGCGGGCTTGGGCGGCACGCCGCGCGTCGCTCCCCCCGGGCCTGGCTTCGTCTTGGCCGGCGGCTCGTCCACGTCGAGGAAGATCAGACTCGAGGTCTTTCGGGTCCCCGACTTGGTGACGTCCTCCTTGGGCTCCGCCTTGGGCACCGGCGCGGCGCCCGTCGAGCGGCGCTCCGGTGCGCCGTACATGCGGAGGTGCTCCTCCAGCATGCTGCGCAGGTCCGCACTCTCGGGCGAGATGTCGGTGAAGTCCTTCAGCGCGGAGAACGCCTGCTGGATCTTACCCGCCTTCTGCATCCGCTCGGCGTAGGCCACGAAGTTCTGCTTGGCCTCGGCCATGAAGCCCTTGGCCGCGTACAACTTCGCGAGCTTGAGATAGGTCGTCTGCCGCCCCGGCGCGTTGCGCAGCACCTTGTTGCACATCGCGATCGCGTTGTTGTGGAACCCGAGCTCGGCGTACCTGTCGACGGCGCGATCGTAGTAATCGGCTGCCTGGGCGGGGTCTTTGACCTTCAGGTAGAGATCGCCGATGCGATTGAAAATCGAGAGGTCGGGGTTCGGCTCCCCGTCCTCGTCTTGGGCCTTCAGCACTTCCAGCCACGCCTCGATCGCCCCCTTGGGGTCCTTGGTCTCGAGGGCCTTGGCCTTGTCTTTTTGCTTCTCAAGCTTCGACATGGAACCCTAAAGATACCGGCCCCGGCGAGGCGGGACAAGCGGAACCTCCTGTCCAGACGGCGGTTACGAGATTGGCGCCCATCCAGTACGCCACTTCCCTCCAGTCTGACACTTCGCACGACACCAGGTCCGCCCGCAGTCCGGGAGCGATCTGACCGCGCTCGGCGGCCAGCCCGAGCGCCGTCGCCGCATTCACCGTCACGGCGGTCAGCGCTTCGGCGTGCCGGAGTCCCAGCTGCGAAACGCCCAGCGCCATGACGAGCGGCAGGCTGACGGCAGGCGACGATCCCGGGTTGAAATCGGTCGCAAGCGCCACGGCCGCGCCCGCCTCGATCAGCCGCCGGGCGGGCGCCTGCCGCCGCGTCCCCAGAAACACCATGGTGGCGGGCAGCAGCACGGCGACCGTTTCGGATCCGGCGAGGGCGCGGACCCCCGCGTCGGAGATGCCCGCAAGGTGGTCCGCGGAGAGCGCGCCCAGCTCGACCGCCAGCTCCGTGCCACCCGACCCGTCGAGCTCATCGGCGTGCAGCTTCACGCCGAGGCCGTGTCGCCGCGCGGCCGTGAGGATCGCCCGTGCTTCCGCGACGGTGAACACACCGGGCTCGCAGAACACGTCGCACGCGACCGCGAGGCGCTGCCGCGCGACCGTCGGGATCAGTTCGTCGCACAGCAGCCGGATGTAGTCGGGCCGGCGCTCGCGGAACTCGGGTGGCACGTCGTGCGCCCCGAGGAACGTCGGGACGAGCGAGGCGCGCTCGCCCGCCGCGACGGCGCGGACCACGCGCAGCTGCTTCAGCTCAGTCGCGGGATCGAGTCCGTACCCCGACTTGACCTCGATGGTGGTGGCGCCGTGCGCCAGGAGGGTCCGGACCCGCGCCCCGAGGAAACCCGCGAGCTCCGCCTCCGAGCGCGCGCGGACATCGCGGACGGTCTGCAGGATGCCGCCGCCCAGCGCCGCGATGGTCTTGTAGTCCTCGCCCAGGGCGCGGCGCTGGTGATCGTCGAGCCGGGGCACGCCGAACACCGCATGGGTATGGCAGTCCACGAAGCCCGGGTAGAGGACGCCGCGCACCTCTTCGACCACGGCGCCGGCATGCGCGTCGCGCAGCTCGCGGTACTTCCCGACCGCGGCGATCCGCGCGCCTTCGACCAGCACGGCGGCGTCGCGCAGCACCTCCACCTCGGCCATCTCGCGGCCGCGGCGCGCGCGCGCCGGACCGCGGCACGTGACGATCTGCCGGGCGCCGACGAGCAGCGTGCTCAGTCGCTCGCCCCCCCCTCTCGCATCGGCAGCCGGATCCCGTGGCGGCGCGCCGTCGCGAGCGCCTCCGGATAGCCGGCGTCGGCGTGCCGCGCTACTCCGATCCCGGGATCGTTCGTGAGCACGCGCTCGAGCCGCCGCCCCGCCGACGGCGTGCCGTCCGCCACGCTCACCTGTCCCGCGTGCAGCGAGTTGCCGATGCCCACGCCGCCGCCGTGATGGAACGACACCCACGCCGCTCCCGACGCCGTGTTGAGGAGCGCGTTCAGGATGGCCCAATCGGCGATCGCGTCCGAGCCGTCCTGCATCGCTTCCGTCTCGCGGAACGGCGACGCCACCGAGCCCGTATCGAGGTGGTCCCGCCCGATCACCACGGGCGCGCCGAGCTCGCCCTTTTTCACGAGATCGTTGAGCGCGCAGCCGAACGTCGCCCGCTCCCCCTGCCCCAGCCAGCAGATCCGGGCGGGGAGGCCCTGGAACGCCACGCGCTCCGCGGCGAGCCGGATCCAGCGATGCAGGTGCTCGTTGTTCGGAAACAGCTCGAGCACAAGGCGATCGGTGCGATGCAGATCCTTCGCCTCCCCGGAGAGCGCGACCCAGCGGAACGGGCCCTTCCCCTCGCAAAACAGCGGCCGGATGTACTCGGGGACGAATCCCGGGATGTCGAACGCGTCCGCGACGCCAGCGTCCCTCGCCTGCGTGCGGATGTTGTTGCCGTAGTCGAACGCCACCGCGCCGTGGCGCCGCAGCGCGAGCATCGCCCGCACGTGCGTCGCAATGCCGGCGACGGAGCAGCGCAGGTACTCCTCCGGATCGCGCTGCCGCAGCTCGGCCGCCTGCGGCAGCGACACGCCGGCCGGAATGTAGCCGTGCAGCGGATCGTGGGCCGAGGTCTGATCGGTGAGCACGTCGGGGACCCAGCCGCGACGTACCAGCTCGGGAAGCACTTCGGCGCAGTTGCCGACCAGCCCGACCGACAGCGCCTCGCCCTGCCGCCGCGCCCCGTCGCACCAGCGCAGGGCCTCGTCGATCGAGGCGGTGGCTCGGTCGAGGTAGCGCGTCTCGAGCCGCCGCTGGACGCGCGCCGGGTCCACTTCGACCGCGAGACACACGCCCTCGTTCAACGTGGCGGCGAGGGGCTGCGCGCCTCCCATTCCGCCCAGCCCGCCCGTGAGCACCGACCGGCCCCGCAGCGTCCCGCCGAAGTGACGCCGCGCCACGGCGCCGAACGTCTCGTACGTGCCTTGCAGGATCCCCTGGGTGCCGATGTAGATCCACGAGCCCGCCGTCATCTGGCCGTACATGATCAGGCCCTTGCGCTCGAGCTCGCGGAACACCTCCCACGTGGCCCAGCGGCCGACCAGATTCGCGTTGGCGATGAGCACGCGCGGCGCCTCCGGGTGCGTCGTGAACACGCCCACCGGCTTCCCCGACTGCACGAGCAGCGTCTCGTCGTCCCCCAGGTCCGCGAGCGTCCGGCAGATCGCGTCGAACGACGCCCAGTCGCGCGCCGCCTTGCCGGTACCGCCGTACACCACGAGGTCCTGCGGTCGCTCGGCCACGTCAGGATCGAGGTTGTTCATGAGCATGCGCAGCGCGGCTTCCTGGATCCAGCCTTTGCAGGATCGCTGCGGACCGCGGGGCGCGCGAACCACACGGGGACCGCTCATCGGATTCCCGCCCTGAAGGGTGGGCACGGCCACGCACTGTCCTTAAGGACCGCGTCCCGCCGCGCCCAGGCTTCAGCCTGGGAACACACGGGCATCACCGTTCTCCTTGCTGGGGATCGAACTTTCCGTCCCGGATCCCCGCCGCCACCCGCTCGATGTCCGCCGTGAGCGGCCGGTCGCCGTCGAGCGCCGCCGCCTCGCGGCGCAGCGCCGCGTAGATGCGCGCCACGCCGCGCCCCGGCGCGAGCGGCTTCAGGAACTCGAGCCCCTGGGCGGCCGCGAGCAGCTCGATCGCCACGATGCGCGCGGCGTTGTCGAGGATCCGCGCCGCCTTCCACGCCGCCGTCATCCCCATCGGGACGACGTCTTCCTGGTTCCCCTCGGTGGGCACCGACTGGACGCTCGCGGGCGTCGCGAGCACCCGGCAGTCAGCGACCAGCGCGGCCGCCGCGATCTGCGGCGTCATGAACCCCGATTCGAGTCCGGGGTCTCGCGCGAGGAAGGCCGGCAACCCCGACGACAGGTCCGGGTTGACGACCCGCTCGAGCCGCCGCTCGGCGAGGCCGGCCAGCGTGGCGAGCGCGATCCCCGCCACGTCGAGCGCCAGTGCGATCGGTTGGCCGTGGAAGTTACCGCCCGACAGCACGTCGCCGTCGAACACGAGCGGATTGTCGGTGGCGGCGTTCAGTTCCGTCGTCACCAGTCGCTCGGCGAACGCCAGTCCCTCGCCGACGGCGCCCAGCACTTGCGGCGTGCAGCGCAGCGAGTAGGCGTCTTGCACGCGCGGGTCGTTGTCGCGGTGCGACTCGCGGATCTCCGAGTCCGCGAGCAGCGCGCGGAGCAGCTGCGCCGAGCGCTGCTGGCAGGGGTGCGGTCGCGCGTCGTGGATGCGCGGGTCGAACGGCTCGGGCGTGCCGCGCACCGCCTCGAGGCTCATCGCCGCGGCGGCGTGCGCCGTCCGCCACAGCACCCAGCCGTCGTGCACCAGCAGCGCCGCAAGCCCCGCCTGGGCCTGCGTCCCGTTTACGAAGGCGAGCCCCTCCTTGGCCTCGAGCGTGATCGGGCGGAGGCCCTTGGCCGTGAGCGCCGCCCCGTCCTCGCCCTCTCCGATCATCGCGAGCGCGAGGTGTGCGAGCGGCGCCAGGTCCCCCGACGCCCCCACGCTCCCCTGCGATGGCACACGCGGGTGCACCTGCCGGTTAAGCATCTCGATGATCAGCTCGGGGACGGCCGGCCGGACGCCGCTGGTGCCGCGCAACAGCACATTGGCGCGGAGCAGCATCATCGCGCGCACCGCCTCCACGGGCAGCGGCTCACCGACGCCGGACGCGTGGCTGCGGATCAGATTCCGCTGCAGCTGCCGCGCCTGGTCCGGCTTGATGCGCACGTGCGCGAGCTTCCCGAAGCCCGTGGTGACGCCGTACATCGTGTCCCCGCGCGCGATCGCCGCCTCCACCGTGCGGCGCGACGCGGTCACGGCGGCGAGCGCCTGGCGGGCGACCGCGACGGGGGCGCCGCGGCGAGCGACGGACACGACGTCCTCGATCGAAAGGGAACGACCATCGAGCGTGATCGGAGCGGGCATGCGGGAGGGAAGGTATCGCGAAGCCAGGCAGACGCCAAGACAGACGCCTAGACGTCGAGACGCCTAGCGGGTTGTAGCGTCGAGTGTGGAGGTAGGCCTACCTACACGCTCCACACTCACCACCGCTAGGCGTCTGGGCGTCTAGGCGTCTATCTGTCGCCGTCTATCTCGACACCACCACCGGTTTGCCCGTGAGCGCGACTGGTCTCGGCGCGACCAGCTCCGCATTCCCGGGATCCGTCTGCACGCTCCAGTCGAAGATGACGTACTGGTGGGTGACCGCCGCGACGCGGAGCCCGGCGTAGTGGATCTCGTTGTTCTCGACCCACTCGAACACGTAGCCGTAGCCGGGCATGGCTTTGATGCTGTCCCGGGCATAGCCCGTGGCGGGCGCGAAGTCGATCGACGTGAGATCGGCGATGGGGGAGCTCGCGTACAGCTGCAGGCTGTCGCCCGCGAACACGGGAGCGAACCACAGCGAGGAGTCGCTGGGATCGAGGTACACGCGGAAGTCGATGTCCGAGCGGGTGCCGTCCTGCACCAGCCCTAGCTCGCCGGGATCGCCGTAGCCGTTGCCGTTCATGTCGTCCCAGAAGCGGAACCCCGCCTGTGGCGTGTTCACGCCGACGGCCCACACCAGGACGCTGCGGCCGTCGGGACGCGGCGTGTCTTGCCAGTTGGGCGACGGGGCACTCTCGAGGCCCTCCTTGCTGATCGCGGTCGTCTCGAAGCAGCGCCGCACGCCGTTCGGGAGCGCGCCCGCGAGGAACTCATGCGCGACGGTCGTGCCCTCGAGCGCCCAGGTCGTGTCCACGCACACGCCCGCGTCGAGGTCGTACTTCGCGCTGTACACGTAATACCACAGGAACCGCTGCGGGTCGGACTGGAACGCGTTGTCCGCCCAGTTGAGATAAATCGCGCTGTCGAGCGAGATGGAGCTGATGCTCGCGGGGGCGGGGAGGGGCTGGTAGTTGACGGCAGTCGTATTGGTCTGGCAGCCGCCGCCCAACAGTCCGGCGGCCAGCAGGGCGGATCGCGAGGCAAAGCGCATGACATCCTCATGGAAACGTTTGGCAGGTTCTCTAGCACGGCCCGTGCCCGGGGTTAAGTCGGCGCACGCAAGAAGCTTACACCAGTGCGGGGGGTCGGGGCCCTGTCCCCAGCGGGAGACAAGCGCGCTCGCTACCGCGCCAGGGTCTGTTGCTCGTAGTCGAACTTGATGTCGGGCTGATCGAGCAGCGAGACGTAGAAGTTGAAGGCGAAGTTGCCGTTCGGGCTCCTCAGGAACGAGAAGCTCGCGTGCCAGCGATGCAGATCGCGCTCCAGACGGATGGCGTGGTCGCCGAACTGGCGCGTGTCGAAGTCGTACGCCGAGGTCCACGAGGCCGACCAGTGCGCCGTCGGGCTGAACGAGAGGCTCAGGTTCAGCATTTGGCGCCCGCCTGTCCCGCCGATGAACTGGGACGTGGTCGAGACCGTGTCGACGTGCGGTCGCTGGCGCGTGCCCGAATAGGTCAGGGACAGGTTGAACCCCTTCCCCATTCCGCCGAAGGGGACGCCCCCTGGTCCGGTGAGACCCTTCTGCCCGAAGGGCGTGCTTTGCCTGGTGGTGTCCACGGCCGGGGCGCCGGCCGCACCGGGGACCCCGCCCCCGGCAGCCGCCGCGCCGGCGAGACCGAGCAGCTTCGCAATCCCCCGAATCGTGGCGGGGGTGACGGAGAAGGAGGCATCGATGTTCGTCAGGAACGGGTCGAACTTCGCCGTGTCGACCCCCACCTGCCCCCGCCACAGATCGTGGGTGATCCGCAAGCTGAACCCCGGGAGCAGGTCCGACGCGAAGGTGTTGCCGAGCGTCTGCGTCTGCCACCCAGTGCGCCCGGGCTGCTTCGCCTGCTCGAAGTTGTACGACAGCGAGGTCGTATTGATGCTCAGCAGGCGAATCTTGCGGGGCGCGCGCTCGGCGGTGTCGCCCGGTGCCGGCTTGAGCTTGCCTTCGAAGTTCTGTGACAGGCCGAGGTTGATCGTCTGCTGCGGGTCGGTGGTGGCGTTGAGGACGGTGCCAGTCGGATTGATGGCACGCGCGAACGCGTCGGACACCCGGCTGCCGGGGGCGTACTGGTAGCTCACGATCGGCGAGATCGAGTGGCGGATACGCGCGATCGGTCCCACGCCCGGCAAGAACCCAAAGAACGTGGGCGACAGGCCCACGCTGAACTGCAGCCGCTTGCCCTGTTGCAGCCACTCGCCGCCCGTGAACTGGTTGCGAATCATGAAGGGGCCCGCCGATGTCTGATTGATGATCGCGATGCCCGGCTGGAGCTTCCAGGTCCCTGTGAGCAGCGACGGCAGGTTGATGCCGGTCTGCCAGTCGACAGTGGTGCTGAAGGTGCGGTCATACAGCACGCGGCGGCGCCCGCCAGGGGCGGTCGAATCAGGCACGTCGAATTCCCTGCGCACGTTGCTGATGAGGTCGTTCACGCTGAAGGCGTTCGACCAGTTCCACCGCCCGATCCGCAGCGGCGTCTGAAAGCCAACCGTCGTTTCGCGATGGTCCGCGAACAGCGTGTCGAGGGCGCCGCCGGGCAGGATCAGCGGCGCCTGGAGCTCGTGGAACGTCTGGTTGTTGCCGAACGAGAACCCAGGCGACCAGGTGATGGTCGGCGTGACGTTCACGGGTGACGGCGTCAGGCTGACGTTGGGAAAGCTCTGCGTCACCAGCCCGTTGCCGACCTCCTGGTGCCGGTTGCCGCCGACGGTCAATGTTCCCCAGTCGAACTGCTTGCTAAAGCTCAGCTGCGAGCCGAGGCTCGCGGTGACGAGGAACGGGTTCACGGTGTTGTTCAGCACGACGGTGGGGTTGCTCATGTAGTCGATGCTCGTGTTGAACTTGGTGCGCGAGGAGAAGCTTTGCTGGTGGTGCCAGCCGAGGCGGATCGAGTGGCCCGGCTGGTTGAGCTGGGCGTCCCGCTCGAACGTGAGGTCCCCCGTGACGAAGCGGTCGAGCCAGCGGTAGCGCGTCCGCCCCACCAAGGACGTGTAGCGTCCCGCGTACCAGTCACCCGAAACGAGGAAGTCCAGGTAGTCGTTGACCACGAGGTAGTACCCGATGTTCGCCACGTGACGCTGGTAGCTCCGGGTCGGGCGCACGATGTCGTTCAGGCCGAACCGCGGCACCAGGATGCCGCTGCGCCGCCCCTTGTGGATGTCCTGGAAGATGAACGGCAGCCACATGATCGGGACGTCGTGGACGTACAGGACGGCGGGTCGCGCGACCATGACATTCTTGTTCAGCCACTTCACCTGGCCGGTCGCAAAGTGGTAGTCGGGCACGGGATTGTCGTCGGAGGTGACGTCCGAGTGCGCGCCGTACAGCCGGGTGGAGCCCGAGTCCACCGCGAGGTCGCCGCGGATGTACCAGGTGGCGCCGCCCTGCTGGAAGTCGGTCAGCGCCTTGCGCACCGTGCCGCGCTTGATGCACGTGTCGTACAGCATCGCCTCCCCGACCATCACCGTGCCCTGGTCGAACAGCTGGGGATCGCCCGCAGCATCGAGCCGGCAGCTCGCCTGGCGGTACTTGATCGAGTCCGATTGCAGCTTGGTGCCCTCGCGCTCGACGTACGCCTCCCCGCGCAGGTAGATAGTCTCGCTGTCGCCGCCCTGGACGACCAGCGTGTCCGCGACATACTGGGTGGTGCGGTAGCCCTTGAGCTTGAGCAGCGAGTCGATGACCGCGTCCGAGGGGGGGAAGCTGCGGGTCGGCCCGGTCGGGAGGCCGAGTCGGCGCGCCGTCGCCGTGTCGAGCGTCCGGCCGCCTCCGCGCCCTGCCGCCGAATCCGCCGCGCCCCGCCGGCCCGTGGTGTCGGCCTGCATCGGCGGCCGTTGCCGCCCCTGGGCAGCGAGCCCGCCGGCCGTGGCGAGCAAGAGCACCAGCGCCGCGCCGGCGGCGCCGGCGGCGCGTGCCGCCGCCCGGCGCTCGCGGCGTCGCGTCACGACCCAGGCGCACCAGATGCTGACCTCGTACAGCAACATCAGGGGCACCATCATGAGCAGCATCGAGACGGCATCGGGCGGCGTGAGCAGCGCCGCGGCCCCGGCCGAGAGCGCGATCGCGTAGCGCCGGTTGCGCGCAAGGAACTGCGGCGTCACGAGGCCGAGCGCCGCGAGGATCACGACCACGAGGGGCAGCTCGGTCACCAGCCCGAACGCGATCAGGATCTGGGCGGCGAACGCAAAGTAGCCGTCGGCGGTGATGATCGGCGCCAGGACGCTTTGTTGGAAGCTGAACAGCACCTGCAACGCGCGCGGCAGCACCCACAGGTAGGCGACCGTTGCGCCGCCGAGAAACAGCAGCACCCCGACCGTCAACGCCGGCAGGATCAGGCGCTTCTCGCGGTCGTACAACGCCGGCGCCAGGAACGCCCATGCCTGGTAGATGACGACGGGCGAGGCAAACAGCAGCCCCACCACGAACGCGAACTTGAGCGTGATGAGGAACGGCTCGGTGGGACTGGTGAACTTGAGCTTGCCGTCAGGGAGCAGCGGTCGGATGGGCTCGATGAGGAGCCCGATCACGTTCACGCGCTCCACGATGAACCAGCCCACCACGGTGCCGAGCACGACCGCGAGCAGGCTGTACAGGATGCGCCAGCGCAGCTCCTCGAGGTGATCGAGGAACGGCATCTCCGCGCGGTTGTTCGGAGTCTCAGGCACGCCGGCACCCCCGGCCCCGCGACCCCCCAGCCTGGCTCAGCGCCCCAAGCGTTGCAGCTTGTCGCGCGCCAGGTTGGCCTCGTCGGAGCGGGGATAACCGGCGACCACGCGGGCGTAGTACGTGCGGGCGGCCGCTTTGTCCCCGCGCTGCTCGGCGAGGAGGCCGAGCTTGTAGAGGGCCGCCGGCGCCCGCGACGAGTTGGGGTAGGTCTTCACGACCTGCTGATACACCGCGGCGGCCGAGTCCGCGTTCTCCCCGGCGAAGGTCTCGCCCACATAGAACAGCGCATCGGGAGCGCGGTCGTGCGTGGGAAAGACCCGCAGGAACTCGCGGAAACCGACCCGGGCGGTGGCCAGGCTGCCGCGTCGGAACTGCTGGAGCGACAGGTCAAACATCTGGTTCGGGCCAGGCCCGCCCGGAGCGGCCGGGGAGGGGGTGCCAGGACGCGCCGTGTCGATCACCGGGGCGGGGATGGGCTGGCGCGCCTGCTCCTCGAGGCGGCCGCGCAGCTCGGTCAGGCGCTGCTGGCTCTGTCCGGTGAGCTCCTGCACGGTCACCAGCTGTTGCTGCACGGCGAGCAGGTCGGTCTTCATGTCGCCGCGCATCTGCACCAGGTAGGCCTGTTGCGCCGCGAGCCCCTGCTGCACGGCGACCAGCAGGGCGCGCACGGAGTCGATCTGCGCCGCGCGCTCCGCGTCCGCCCGCGTGCGATCCGTCTTGAGCGCCTCGACTTGGAGCTCGACGCGCCGGACGTCCCCTTTCAGGGCGCATCCGGCGGCGAGCCCCAGGCCCAGAACGAACGCCAGCTTCCGCGGCACCGCAGGCTCCGCGTTACGGTTGCTTCAGGACGTCACCGCCCGACACGATCTCGAACTGATCGTTGCGGTTCTTCGCCCAGGCGGCCTCGTTGTGCCCGGGATCGAGGGGACGCTCCTTGCCGTACGACACCGTCTCGATGCGACCCCCGTCGACCCCGTGGCTCACCAGATACTGCCGCGCGGAAATTGCGCGGCGGTTGCCGAGCGCCAGGTTGTACTCGTCCGAGCCGCGCTCGTCGCAGTTGCCCGCGACGCGGATCCGGAGGTTGGGATTGGTCTGCAGAATGCCCGCCTTTTGATCGAGCACCCCGGCGTCATCGGACCGGATGTTCGACTTATCGAAGTCGAAATGGATCATCGTGGCGAGCAGCGTTCTCGCCGCCTCGGTGGTCCGCCCGATCGCCGCCAGAGAGTCCGCCGCCCGCTGCCGCGCGGCGCGCTCGGCCTCTTCCCGCGCGCGCGCCTCCTGCTGCGCTCGCTCGATCGAGTCCTGCCGCGCCCGTTCCGCCGCCGCGATGGAGTCGGCGTTGGGACCGACCGCCGGCGCCGGCGGTTCCGGCTTGGGGCCGCCGCCGCACCCGGCGACGGCGGCTACGGCGAGGCCACCGAGCACGAGCAATTCGAAGCGTTTCATCGTTGCACCCTCTCCAGAGTCAAGGAGTAGAAGCGGCGGTCTCCAGGAGCCGTGGAGACCAGGCCGGCAACCGCACGCCGTCCTGTGACGGCAACGCGCGGATCCGGCCGGTTTCGACATCGACAATCCAGAGCTGCCGATACCCCGAGCGGTCCGACACGAACGCCATGTGCCGGCTGTCGGGTGCCCACGTTGGATCCTCGTTCCGTCCTACGGAGGTGAGCTGCCGCACCGCACGCGTCCGCACGTCCAGGACGAACACTTGATAGGTCCCCCCGACGTCGCGGTGGAAGGCGACCGCCTGCCCGTCGGGAGACCAGTCCGGCGCGTAGGACGCGCCGGTGACACCGTAATCGAACGGCGCAAACAGCTGCTGGTCCGTCCCGTCCGCGGCCATCACGTAGATCTGCGGCAACCCTGATCGCGTCGACACGAACGCGATGCGCTGGCCGTCGGGACTGTAGGTCGGTGACAAGTTGTCTGAAAAGCGCCCCACGGTCAAGCGCTGCAAGCAGCAGTTATCCTTGATGTTAGCAGTGTAAATGTCGGTGCCGTCCTCCGTCCCGCGACTGAACGCGAGCGTCTTGCCGTCGGGCGAGAACGCGGGCGTGAAGTCGAGCGCCTGACCCATCGTCGCCGCCGCGGTGCGCTTGCCCGTCGCCACGTCCTGCACGAACAGCCGCCCGTGTCCCTGCCAGAACTCCATGTACGCGAAGCGCCGTCCGTCCGGGGCCCACGCCGGCGAGAGCGCCGCATGTTCGGCGGAGGAGACGAGCCGCAGGTCCACGCCGTCCTGGTCCACGCTGTACACCTTGCCGTCGCGTACGAACAGCACACGACTCGCCGCCGTCCCCGCGGCGCCGAGCGCGGTTTCCAGGATGCGATCCGCGACGCGATGCACCGCCAGCCGGAAACCCGGGTCCTTGAGGGGCGGCAGGCGCACCCGGAGTTCGCGGCGGACGCCGCCCGCCGCCACATCGTGTACCGTCACCACCGTCGTGTCCGCGAGGGCCGCGGGCGCCGCGATCCCGATGGCGAAGTCGGCGCCGAGCGCCTGAAAAAGCGGGTAGTTCAGGCCCGCCGCCGTCGCCGCGCCCCCCGTGGCTTTGGCCGCGCCCGCCACCAGGCGCGCCGCCGCCGCCGGCGTCGTCACGCGGATGGAGTCGCCACCCGGCAGGGTGATCAGCTCGAAGCGGTCGCTGTAGTCGAGATCGCGGGCGACGATCGCGCGCACCGAGTCGAGGGCGGACGCCCGCCCGGGCAGCACGACGATTCCGGGGCGGACGCCGGGCCGATAGACGATCCCGATGCGGACGCCGCGATCGATGGCGGAGGTGTCCTGCGCCGCCAGACGCAACGACGCAATGACGGCGAGTGACAGCGCCAGCCAACCGACGCGGCGCATCACTGCCGCCGTCCCGAGAAATAGAACCGCACGAACAGCACGTCCGAGCTCCAGCCGTCCGGCAGTGCCCCGAACGTCTTGAAGCGTCCGGCTTCCTCGACCGCGCCCTGCGCCTCCAGATCGAACGCGAAGTTGCCCGACCGGCGGATGAACTGCAGATCGCTCATGGACCCGTCGCGATGCACGAAGAAGGACACCTCCGCCTCGAGGGGTGTGCTCTGGAGCGGCCGCTGCCAGCGCCGCAGCACCTGCCCGACGATGTTCTGCAGGTACTCGGGGAACGGGAACTGCACGCCTTCGGTGCTCACCGTCGCGATGTCGCGGCCGGTGGAGGGCGTCTCGCCGGGCAGCGGCGCGGTCGGCGGCGTGGTGCGCGGCGCGGCCTCGCGCCTGGTGTTGTCGGCCGTCGGCGGCGGCGCCGCCTTGGACACCGTGCTCTTGGGCGGCTGCTTGGCGTTGGGCGCCGGCGCGGGCTTCTCCTCGGCGGGCCGCTCCACAGCTTCGGGCGCCTTCCGCGTCTCCTCGGTCGGCAGCGGGGCCGCCACCAAGTGGACCTTGTAGGTCGGCGGCGCCGGACGGCGCGCATCGGCGGCGCCCGCCAGGAGGAACACGCCGGCGACGGCGTGCACGCCGATCGTCCCCACGAGCCCCACGCCCACATTGGGCGAAGGCCGGCGGTAGGCTCTCACCGCTCGATGGTCTCCGGCTCCGCCACCAGACCGACGTCGGCCACGCCCGAGGCGCGGATCACGGCGAGCACCTGCACCACATCCGCATAGGGGACCCGTCCGTCGGCTCGAAGGTACACCCCAGTCGGCCGTTTTGTTCGTACGAAGGCGGGGAACGTGGCCCGAAAGTCCTCGTAGGTGAGCGGCGCCTGATCGAGGTAAACGCGGCCCTCCCGGTCGAGACTCACGACCAGGCCCGACTTGGGCTCGAGCGGGCGCGCCGCGGCGCGCGGCAGGCGCACGTCCACCCCGCCTTGCATGATCGGCGCGGTGATCATGAAGATGATGAGCAGCACGAACGCCACGTCCACGAGCGAGGTCACGTTGATATCGGCGTTGAGCGGCAACTCGCCGTGCCCCCGCAGGCCCCCGCCGCCGCCGATGAGGCCGGCCACTTAGAGCCTCCCCTCGCGCGCCATGGTGCCGATGATCTCCTGGGCGAATCCCTCCAGCTCGCCGGCGAACAGGCCCAGCCGATTGACGAAGATGTTGTACGCCATCACCGAGGGTACCGCGACCGCGAGACCGGCGACCGTGGTGACCAGCGCCTCGGCCACGCCGGGCGCCACGGCGGCGATGTTCCCCGAGCCGCCGACCGCGATACCGATGAACGCGTCCATCACGCCGAGCACGGTCCCGAGCAGCCCGAGCAACGGGCTCACTGACCCGAACGTGGCGAGCCACGGGATGAAGCGCGCCGCGGCATCCCGCTCGGCCGCCACCTCCTTGGCGAGCACCATGCGCAGCGCCTCGAGCTGCGTGGTCGTGAGCGCGCCCTGGGTCGCGATGGCCGGCCCGTCCTCCTTCAGCCCGCCCGGCTTGAGCTCCGAGAAGAAGTGAATGCCTTCGCGCAGCAGGCGGTTGTACGGAGACGGCGGCAGCCGCATGGCCGCGTGGTAGGCGTCTTCGAGGCGCGCCGCCTGCTCGATCTCGACCATGAAGACGTCGGCCAGGTGCCGCAGCTTCCGGAAATCCCACCACTTCTTGAAGATGAGAAACCAGGACGCCAGCGAAAAGACGACGAGGATCGCGAGCACGAATTTGGTCTCGCGACTCGACGTGAGCACCAGCTCCCAGGGCGTGGTCGGAACCGCCCGGCCGACTTGGAGCAGCACGTGTCAGTCCTCCGCCACGGCCCGCAGGGTGAGTTGCAGTCCCGCGGCGAGCGTCACGCGGGGCCGCCACCCGAGCACGCGTGCCGCCTTGTCCACCGCGAGGGCGTTGCGCCGCAGCTCGCCCGGCCGCTCCGGACGGCGCTGGATCTCCGGAGTGCGGCCCGCCGCGACGCCCAGGGTCGCGGCGAGCACGTTCACGGACGTCTCGATTCCGGTCCCGATGTTGAAGGCCCGCGAATCCAGATCGACCAGCGGCGGGAGCGGCTGCTCGCCCGCCCTCACGTTCGCCTCCGCCACGTCCTTCACGTACACCATATCCCGCGTCTGGTCCCCGTCCCCGTAGATCGTGAGGGGCTCGCCCTTCAACAGTTGTCGCGAAAAAATGGCCACTACGCCCGCCTCGCCATGGGCGTTCTGGCGCGGCCCGTAGACATTGCTGTAGCGCAGCGCGACGGTCTCCGTGCCGTAGAGCTGGGCGAAGGTCGCGAGGTAATACTCCGACGCGAGCTTGGCGACGCCGTACGGAGAGACGGGCAGCTTGGGTGCCGTTTCGGAGTGCGGCAGCCGTTGGCTTTCCCCGTAGACGACGCCGCCGGATGACGCGAACACCACCCGCCGCACGCCGCCCGCCCGCGCCCCCTCGAGCAGGTTCAACAGCCCGATCACGTTGACGCTCCCGTCGAACACGGGATCGGCGACGGAGCGCCGCACGTCCATCTGGGCCGCGTGATGGCACAGCAGGGTGAAGCCGCCGCCGGCCAGCAGCTCACGCGCCGTGGGCGACCGCACGTCGGCCTCGACGAAGCGCGCCCCGCGGGGCACAAACTCGCGGCGCCCGGTCGACAGGTCGTCGAGCACGGTCACCTCATACCCCGCCCCCAGATACGCGTCGGCCACGTGAGACCCGACGAAGCCAGCCCCGCCCGTCACGAGGACCTTACCGGTCATCGGACCGCTCCAAGCCGAACAGCTTCTTCAGCGATTCGAGGAGCCCGTACCCGCGACCGGCCTGCGCCGCCTGCTTGAGAGCGATCGTGGGGTGGTGCAGGAACTTGTTGAGGAGCGCGTGGCTGAAGTGCTCGACCTGGCCGCGATCCTCGGCGCTCAGGTGCGATAGGCGCCGCAGCACGCGCTCGAGCTCCGCGGCGCGCACCTGTTCCAGCCGGTCGCGGAACTCCTTCAGCACGGGGACCGCGACCAAGCCGGCATACCATGCCCAGAAGCGCTCGACTTCCTCGGTCACGATGCGCTCCGCCGCCGGGATCTCGGTGCGGCGCCCGGCCGCCGCCTGCGCCGCGACCGCCTGGAGATCGTCGATGTCGTAGAGGAAGACGTTCTCGAGCTGGCCGACGGCGGGCTCCACGTCGCGCGGCACGGCGAGATCGAGGATGCAGAGCGGCCGAGCGGCGCGCCGGGCGATGGCGGGAGCCACGCGCTCCCACGTCACCACCGCGTGCGGGGCGGCGGTCGAGGTCAGCACGATGTCGGCGTCGCCGAAGTGCTCCCAGGCCTCGTCGAGCGTGAGCGCGCGCGCCTCCCCCCCGAGCTGGTCGGCGACGGCCTTGGCGCGCTCGTAGCTGCGGTTCGCAACCAGCGTGACCCGCACACCCTCCGACACCAGGCAACTCGCGGCGAGCTCGGCCATGTCGCCCGCGCCGAGGATGAGGGCCGAGCGGCCCGCGAGCTGGTTGAAGATCTTGCCGGCGAGCGCCACCGCGGCCGAGGGTGCGGACGCGGCGCCGATCGCCACCCCCGTCTCGCTTCGCACCCGCGCACCGACCAACAGGGCGGATTGGAACAGGCGGTGCAGCACGGGCCCCGCCTGGCCCTTCGACGTCTCCCAGGCTTCTCGCACCTGGCCCTGGATCTGCGATTCGCCGAGGATCATCGAGTCGAGGCCCGCGGACACCCGGTACAGGTGCCGCACCGCGTCGCGATCGCGCTGCGTGTAGCCGTAGTCGCTCGCACTGCGGCCGGCGCCGCCCCCCCCGCCCCCCCCGCCCCCCTCGCCCCCTCCCCCGCCTCCTCCCCCCAAGCGCTCGGATAGGATGCCCCACACCGCTTCCGGCACCGTGTCGCCGGGCTCGGCGAGGTAGAACTCGGTGCGGTTGCAGGTCGAGAGGAGCACTCCACCCCGCGCACCCGCGGCGAGCACGCGCTCGAGCGACGCGGGCACGTCGCGGGCGTCGTGCCAGAAGCGCTCGCGCACCTCCAGCGGTGCCGTGCGGTGGTTCACCCCGAAGACCGCGATGCTCATCGCCGCACCCTCGACCCCCCGGCGCTCACAGAAACCGTTGGATCCCCGGCGCGCTCAGCTTGAGCGCCAGGTAGACGAGGAGCACGGCAGCGAAGCTCGCGATGCTTGCGAAGGCGGCGCGGCGGCCCACCCAGTGCCGGATCACGCGCACGCCCACAGCCCAGCCCAGCACGATCCACGTGAGTGTCCCCCACACGACCTGCGCCGGATCGACCGACGCGCCGCCCGCGTAGCGTACCCCGTAGCCGAGCAACACGCCCAGCGTCACGGTCGGGAACCCCAGGACGAGGGAGAGGTGGTTGAGCTGGTCGAGCCGCTCGAGTGGGGGAAATAGCCGAAACACCTGGCCGAAGCGCTTGGACTTGAGCTCGCGGAACTGGAGCAGATAGAGCGCCGCCGCGATGAACGCCAGCGCGAGCAGCGCGAGGCCGAGGATGCTCACGATGACGTGCAGCGTGGACCATGCGTTACGTGTCGCCGAGGGCGGCTGGCCCGGCGCGAGGCCGATCAGGAGGGCGAGCCCGATGAGGCCGGTCGCCAGCGGTCCCGTGAACAGCGCTACCGCCGAGGCGTGGAACGCCCGCTCGCTCAGGACCTGGAGCAGGATGAGGAACAGCGCGAGCATCGAGAGCGCGGGCGCGAGGCCGACGAGCGTGACCTGCGCGATCCCGACGACGTGCGCCGCCACCCCCAGGAGCGGGACCGCGAGCGTCAGCGTCCCCCCCGGCACGGAACGCAACCCCGCGAAGGGCGCCAGCGCGAACGCGGTGGCGAGCGCGTACATGCTCAGCGCGATCAGATGGAGGACGAGGACCACGGTTCGGTGCGTCGGCCCGGGGCGGCCGGGGGGCCGACAGGGGTCAGGTCGGCATTTTCCGGATCAGCCGCACCGGCATGCCCGGGACGAGGTTGGGACGGTCGATGTTCAGCACGAGTCCCGAGCACGAGTGTGACCGCGTATGGACGATCTCGACTACCAGCTGCGACTGCTCGGAGGCCGTGCCCGGAAGCCCGGACGCCGGGCGGAACACTTCGAACATGTCACCCGGCGTCACGCCCTCGGACCAGCCCCGATTGATGAAGATGATCTGCTGCGGACCTACGAGCTCGTGCAGGTCCCGTTGCGCGATGACCCGTCCCTCGAGCCCCTGGTCGACGAGGATCGGGCGGACCTGGCCGGGATCCTTGAACGGCTCGAGCGGCAGGGACAACTGCCCTTCGTGGACGCGCGCGAACTGCATGATCAGGTCGGCGAGCACCTGCCGTCGCTGTACCTCGGTCACGCGGGCGACGCCCACCGGCACGACCACGCCGCCCCACCCGGCGATATCGCGGTCGATGCGCACGATGAGCAGCGAGTCCCCCACGTGGTACACCGCATTGTCAGGTGGCTCGATCGCGATCTGATCGAACGTGATCGCGGAGGTGCGCTCGGTGAGGCGAGGAATGGCGGGCACGGCCGTGTTGCCGAGCACCCGCCCGTACGGAAAGCTCTCCTGCTCCGTGAGGAATCCCGCCGCGTAGAACTCGCCGCGCCGCAGCGGTCGGTACGCCTGATTCGCGTACGCCCGCAACACGTCACGCACCTCCTGTGTGGCCGTGCGCCGCCGGTCGAAGATCGTCTGATAGCCCTCCAGGGGCGATCCCGCCGGCGGCGGCGCCTCCACCACAGTTGTCGTATCGAGCTGCGCCGTGACCGTGTCGGCGCCGGGACCTTGCTGCGCGCGCACGGTGTCGCCCGCCTGCGCGCCGGGCACCGAGGCGACGCTCGGCCCAGATGCCAGGTTCAGGACTTCACCGGGATAAATCCAATGCGGATCGTCGATCAGCGCGGTGTTAAGCCGATAGATCTCCGGCCAGAGGAGGGGGTCGCTGTAGTACAGCTGGGCGATGGCCCAGAGCGTCTCGCCCTGCGAGACGGTATGCGTGGCCGGGATCTGCCCCTGGACCGAAGGGCCATTCGCGGGCGGCGTGGATGTCGTGTCCTGCGCGGGCTTCGAGGTGTCCGCCCGAGCCCGCGTCGTGTCCTGCGCCGCGAGCCCGGGCGCCAGCCCCCCCGCCGCGAGCAGCCCTGCCACAAGGGCGAGCAGGGCTGCCCGGTGATCAGAACGGCAGATCGTCGTCCTCCTCATCAAGCGCCTCCGGGAACGCCTCGAGCGATTCCGCCTTGCCTCCCGCCCCCCCGGCTCCCCCCGCCCCCCCGCCCCCTCCCTCGGGTGCGACCTTGGCTGCGGCCTTGGCCCGCGCGAACTCCCCGGCGCCTTCACCTCCGCCCCGAGAGGACAGCAGGATCACCTCCCGCGCGACGATCTCGGTGACGTAGCGAGTCTGCTTCTCGCGATCCTCCCACGTCCGGTATTCGATGCGCCCTTCGACGTAGATCCGGTCCCCCTTCTTCATGTACTTCTCGGCCAGGTCCGCCAGCTGGGCGCCCTTGTTGTTCCAGCAGATCACGCGGTGCCACTCGGTCTTTTCCTGCTTCTCGCCGCCCTGCCCCGTCCACTGCCGACTGGTCGCCAACGATAGGTTGGCCACGCGAGAACCGTTGTTGGTACTCCGCACCTCGGGATCGGCCCCCAAGTTCCCGATTAGCATGACCTTATTGAGGCTCCGGCTCACAACGACCTCCGAACGATAGGCGGGTGGGGGCCCAAGGATGCCCCACAGTATATGAGTCGCAAGTCATTCTGTCAATCAAAGATACGCCACTTGGGCTAAAGTTTTGCAGACGTCTCGGCGCCGGGAAAGACCGCCCGCAGAATCACCGCGTCCTCGAGCGGCCGCCGGTAGTAGCGCGCCCGCCGGCCCACTTCGCTGAAGCCCAGGGACTCATACAACCGGCGGGCGGCGGAGTTCGACTCGCGGACCTCGAGGTAGACCGTCTGCGCGCCGCGCTCGCGCAGTCGTGCCAGCATGCCCTGTACCAGCGCACGCCCCACCCCCTTGCCTCGCTGTGCGGGCGCGACACCCAGGTTGAGGATCTCGCCTTCGTCCGCGGCGCTGTGCCCGATGACGTACCCCGCGAGCGCGCCCCGCAGCTCGGCCACGAGAAACGGCACGCCGCCCTCAAGGGCCTCCGCGAAGTCGTTCGCCGACCACGGATCCGAGAAGGCCACCCGCTCGATCGCGACGACGTCGGCGACGTCAGTCGCCCGAGCGGGACGAATCCGGTAGGGGCTGGCCGTGGCGCGCCTCCCACAGGGCCTGCGCTTCGGCAGGGCGGCCGTAAACGGGCTCGGCACCAAGGGGGGGCGAGTCATCGAGCGCGCGCGCAGCCCCTTCGTGGGTGAACAGGGAGAGCAGCGTCACGGCGTTCGGGATCAGGCTCTCGAGCGGGAGCGGCGCCGCTCCGCTCCAGCGGAGGACGTCCTCCGGATAGCGCATCGCGCCGTCGCCGACGACCGCGCGCGGGCGCACTGGCGCGATGCGCGCGAAGTCGGCGACCGTCATCACCGCCGGCGCGACCAGCGTCTCGACCCCCTCCGCCCGCACGACGTACAGGGCCCCGTACACCTGGCCGCGCAGCGCGTCGTAGCACGCGGCGACGGGCACCGGGCCGAGCTGCCGGGCGACGGCCGCCGCGGCGGCCATGAGCGAGGGAACGGCGCGGAGCGGCAACCCCGCTGCGTGCGCCAACCCCTTCGCGGCGGCCCAGCCGATGCGCAGGCCGGTGAAGCTCCCTGGCCCATCCGCGATGACGATGCCTGCCAGGTCGCGTGCCCCCCCCCCGAGGCCCGCCTGGTCGAGCGCATGATCGGCGAGCTCGATGATCTCGGCGGCATGGCGGCGCGAGCCCTGCACGAACGCTCCCGCCTCGGCGCCGGGCGGCACCCCCACGGCGACGCTCGCGAGGTCCGTGGCCGTGTCGATGGCCAGCCAGCGGCCGGGTTTCACGCGTCCTCGAGGACTCGGATGGCGGGATCGGGATCGTGCGCGAGCCGAAGGTGGCGGTCGAGGGGTGGCACCCATGCTCCCGCTCGCTCGGGCCACTCTACGAGCACGATGGCGCGGTCGCGCAGCATGTCCTCGAACCCCAGATCGCGGGCTTCGTCGGGCGCCTTGAGCCGGTAGCAGTCGACGTGATAGACAGGCACGCCGCGCGCCTCGTAGTGGTGGACGAGCGCGTAAGTCGGGCTCGTCGCCAACGCCGTGGCGCCGAGCCCGCGGCAGATTGCCTGTACCAGGGTCGTCTTGCCCGAGCCCAGCTCCCCGGAGAGCCCGATGACGGTCGGCGCGGCGAGCCCGCGACCGAGCTCCTCACCGAACCGGGAGAGCTCGTCCGCGCCCAGCCGCATGGGGGGCATGAGAGGTGGAGACCGGATCCGCCTCGGCTCGGAGCTCGAGGATCTGGTCGCGCAGCACCGCCGCCAGCTCGAAATCGAGCTCCTCGGCCGCCGCCTGCATCTGCTGTTCGAGCAGGCGGACCAAGGCCTCGCGCTCGCGCGCGTCTGCGGGCCGGTGCACCGCGGGCTCCACCGCCTTGCCGGTCTTCGCGTCCGCGAACCGCGTGGCGAATCGCACCTGGTCCACCGACTTGACGATCGAGCGCGGCGTGATCCCGTGTTGCGCGTTGTACTCCTCCTGGAGCGCGCGCCGCCGGCTCATCTCGTCGAGGGCGCGCCGCATCGAGCCCGTGACGCGGTCGGCGTAGAGAATCGCCTTGCCCTGGAGGTGGCGGGCCGCACGGCCCACCGTCTGGATGAGCGAGCGGTCGGAGCGCAGGAACCCTTCCTGATCGGCGTCGAGGATCGCCACGAGCGACACTTCCGGGAGGTCGAGCCCCTCGCGCAGCAGGTTGATGCCCACCAGCACGTCGAAGTCGCCGAGTCGGAGCCCGCGAATGATCTCGACCCGCTCGATCGCGTCGATCTCGGAGTGCAGGTAGCGGACCCGCACACCGTGCTGCTGCAAGTAGTCGGTCAGGTCCTCGGCCATGCGCTTGGTGAGGGTGGTGACCAGCACGCGCTCGTTCCTCTTCTCGCGCAGCCGGATCTCGTGCAGCAGATCGTCCACCTGGCCCTTCACGGGGCGCACGTCGACCTCGGGGTCCACGAGTCCCGTCGGCCGGATGATCTGCTCCACCACCACGCCGCCGGACAGCCGCAGCTCCTCCTCTCCCGGCGTCGCGGAGACGAAGAGGATCCGGGGCACGAGCTTCATGAACTCGTCGATGCGCAGCGGCCGATTGTCGAGCGCCGAGGGCAGGCGGAATCCGTAGTCGACGAGCGTCTGCTTGCGGGAGCGGTCCCCCTCGTACATCCCGCCGAGCTGGGGCAGCGTTTGGTGCGACTCGTCGAGCACGACGAGATAGTCCTCCGGGAAGTAGTCGAGCAGGCAGGCCGGCCGCTCACCCGGCTGCCGGCCGGTCAGGTGGCGCGAGTAGTTCTCGATCCCCGTGCACCGGCCCACCTCGAGCAGCATGTCGATGTCGAAGTTGGTGCGCGACTCGAGCCGCTGCGCCTCCAGCAGCTTGTTTTGAGCCCGGAGCTCGGCGAGCCGCTCCTGGAGCTCCATCCGGATGGCGGCGACCGCCCGCTCGATGGTGGGTCGCTCCGTCACGAAGTGCGTGGCGGGGTACACCGCCGCCCGCCCCAGCTCGGTGATCGTGTCGCCCGAGAGCGGGTCGATCTTGGCGATCCGTTCCACCGTGTCGCCCCAGAACTCGATGCGGACCGCCTGCTCATCGTAGGCGGGGAAGACCTCCACGGTGTCGCCCCGCACCCGGAACGTCCCGCGCTCGAACGCCACGTCGTTGCGCTGGTACTGCACGCCCACCAGCTGCTCGAGCAGCGAGTCCCGGCCGAGCTCCGCACCCACGGCCGCCGTGACGAGCCGCCGGCGGTACAGCTCCGGGTCGCCGAGGCCGTAGATCGCGGAGACGCTGGCCACGATGACTACGTCGTCCCGCTCCATCAGGCTCGAGGTCGCGCGCAGGCGCAGGCGATCGATGTCGTCGTTGATCGACGAGTCCTTCGCGATGTACGTGTCCGTCTGCGGGACGTAGGCTTCGGGCTGGTAGTAGTCGTAGTAGGAGATGAAGAACTCCACCGCGTTCTTCGGAAAGAACGACTTGAGCTCGCCGTACAGCTGCGCCGCGAGCGTCTTGTTGTGGGACAGGACGAGCGTCGGCCGGTTGAACGCGGTGACCACGTGGGCGATGGTCATCGTCTTACCGGACCCGGTGACGCCGAGCAGGGTCTGGTAACGGTCGTTCCGGGCGAGGCCGGTGGTCAGCTCCCGGATGGCGCGCGGCTGATCCCCCGCCGGCGCGAACGGGGAGACGAGATCGAACGGCATCCGGGAAATCTAACCGGCCCGGGGCTGCGTCTGGGGGCCCGATTCGCGGCGCGAGACGTCCGCCACGCCCTTCACGCGGCGGATCGCCCGGATCACCTTGTTCAGGTGGGTCTGATTCTCGACCTCCACGAGCACGGAGCCGAACACGGCCCCGTCGCGGGTGGCGAGCTCCGCGGACCGGATGTTGGTGCCGGACTCGCTGATCGCGCTGCAGATGTCGGCGTAGAGGCCGCGGCGATCCTCCCCCCCCACCGCCAGACGCACCACGAACGTCTCGCCCTCGGACTCCTGCCAGTCGATCTCGATCCGCCGCTCGGCCTCGGCCGAGAGGACCAGGAGGTTGGGGCAGTCGCTGCGGTGGATCGAGACACCCCGGCCCTGGGTCACGTAGCCCACGACCTGGTCGCCCGGCACCGGCTGGCAGCACTGGGCGTAGCGCACCATCAACCCGTCGACGCCCTGGATCTTGATGCCGCGGCCCAGGCGCAGCCGCTCCATCACCCGGCCGAAGGCGGTCGGCTTGGGCGGCTGCAGCTCGTCGGCGGGCAGGTCCGGGTACAGCGCCCGCATCATGGCGCCGAGGGCGATGTCGCCGCGGCCGAGGGCGGCCTGCAGCTGCTCCGGGGTCCCCACCGACAGCACGGCCGCGGCCTGCTGCAGACGCGCGTCATCGGGGGGATCGAGCCGGCGCCGCCGCACTTCGCGCGCCAGGATCTCCTGGCCCAACTCGAGGCTGCGCTCGTGCTCCTCCTGCTTGATCCACTGGCGGATCTTGTGGCGCGCCCGCGCCGTCTGCACGTGGGCGAGCCAGTCGCGCGACGGCTTCGCCTGGGGGCTGGTCATCACCTCGACCGTGTCGCCGTTCTTGAGCGGCCGGTGCAGCGGCGCGATCCGCCCGTTGATGCGCGCCCCCTGACAGCGCTGGCCGACCTCGGTGTGCACGGCAAAGGCGAAGTCGATCGGCGTCGCCCCCTTAGGAAGCCGCTTCACGTCGCCCCGCGGCGTGAACACGAAGATCTCGTCCTGGTAGAGGTCGACCTTGAGGAACTCGAGAAACTCCTCCGGCGTGTGCGTGTCCTGCTGCAGCTCGATGAGCTGGCGAAACCACGCGAGGTGGCGGTCAAGCTCGTCGGCGGAGCGTTTGCCTTCCTTGAAGAGCCAATGGGCGGCGATCCCGTACTCCGCGGTGTGGTGCATGTCGCGCGTCCGGATCTGGATCTCGTACAGCTGCCCGCCCGGCCCGAACACGGTCGTGTGCAGCGACTGATAGCCGTTCGACTTGGGGCTCGCGATGTAGTCCTTGATGCGCTCTTGCACCGGCGTCCACTTGTGATGGATGATCCCGAGCACGTGGTAGCACTCGGGGATCGAGTTCACGAGCACGCGTACCGCGAGGAGGTCGTAGATCTCCTCGAACGGCTTGCCGCGCTTTTTCACTTTCTTGTAGATGGACCAGAGATTCTTCGGCCGGCCCGTGATCTCGATGTCGGCCAGCCCGGCCTCGCGCAGCTCGTCCCCGAGCGGCGCCCGGAGGCGCTCGATGGTCCGCTCGCGCTCGACTTTCTTCGCGCGTACCTGGCGCGACAACCCCCGGTAGTCGTCGGGCTCGAGGAACTTGAACGCCAGGTCCTCGAGCTCGGCCTTCACGCCCGCCATGCCGAAGCGGTGCGCCAGCGGCGCGTAGATTTCGCGGGTCTCGAGCGCGATGCGCCGCCGCTTCTCCTCGTCGAGATGCTCGAGCGTCCGCATGTTATGGAGCCGGTCGGCGAGCTTGATGATGATGACGCGCGCGTCGCGCGCGATCGAGAGCAGCAGCTTGCGGTAGTTCTCGGCTTGCTCCTCGGCGGTGGAGCGAAAGGTGAGCGTGGAAAGCTTGGTGAGCCCGTCCACGAGGTCCGCGACCTCGTTGCCGAAGGTGCGCCGGATGTCGTCGAGCGAGACGTCGGAGTCCTCGACCACGTCGTGCAACAGCGCCGCGGCGATGGTGGTCGAGTCCATCTGTTGCTCGGCGAGAATGGTCGCCACCGCCACGCTGTGGGACAGGTAGTCGTCGCCGGACTCGCGCTTCTGGCCGCGATGGGCCTGCGCGCTCAGCCGGTAGGCGCGGGCGAGCAGATCCAGGTCGAGCCGATCCCGCTGCGCGGCCACGGCCCGAGCCAGCTCGGGGGCGAGGAGTGGGGCGGTGCTGGTCACCCGTGGAGGATGGCAAGACTCCAGGGCGCAGTCAACCTTTACAGCAACCCCGCCTCCGCGAAGCTCACGTAGCGGTCGCCTCCCACGATCACGTGGTCGTACACCGGCAGGTCCAGCAGCCGGCCCGCGTCCACGAGCTGCCGCGTCACGGCCCGGTCGTCCGCCGACGGCGTGGGGTCGCCGCTCGGGTGGTTGTGGACGACGATGATCCCCGCCGCCGCCTCGGCGATCGCCGCCCGGAACACCTCGCGGGGGTGCACCAACGAGCTGTTCAGGATCCCCCGGGTGATCAGCAGATCGCCGAGCACCTGGCTCTGGCTCCCCAGCGCCAGCACGTGGAATTCTTCCACGGCGAGATCGCGGACCCGCGCGGCGTAGAAGCGCTGCACGTCGGCGGGGCCGCGGATCCGCTCCGGCGCCGGCTCGACTTCGGCCCCCACACGGCGACCCAGCTCCAGCGCGGCGACCACCCGGGCGGCCTTGGTGCGACCGACGCCGGGCACGCGCGCCAGCTCCGCTGAAGGCCTGCCGGCGAGCCGCCGCAGCGACCCCTCGACCCGGGCGAGCACGTCCGCGGCCACCGCCAGGGCGTCTCGCCCGGCGCGGCCCGTGCCCAGGACGACGGCCAGCAGCTCCTGCCCGGTCAGCGCGGCGGGCCCGACGGCCCACAACCGCTCGCGCGGGCGGTCGTAGGCGGGATGCTCCGACAAGCGCAGCGCCATGCCGCCAACCTAGCGCGCGCGAGCGGATCGGACGTACCGGATGTGCGCGGCGCGCGCCAGAAACGCGCCGTGCGACCTCATAGCTTGAGTCGCTCGAGCAGCGTCTGAAAGCGCGCGTGCCCGCGCACCGGATCCACGATCGGGTTCACCTTCAGGTACGCCACCCAGCCGCGCCGCTCGTCGCAGGCCAGCTCGACCCAGTCGAACGCCTGCGGCCAGCGCTCCAAGCCGAGCTGCACCGTCGCGAACGCGACGGGCGAAACGTATCCCGCCCGCCGCCGCGCCTCGAGCTCGGCCAGTACGGCCTCCGCCTCGTCTCGCCTGCCGACGCGCGCCAGCACATAGCCCAGCGCGGCCAAGGTGTAGCTGCCCGTCCCGGGGAGGGTCATCCCTTCGCGGATCACCCGCTCCGCCTCGGCCCACTGGCCCTGCCCCGCGAGCCCGAGGCCCAGGATGCGGTACGTCTCGGCCGCCATGGGATTCATGGCGACCGCCCGGGACAGGTGGTAGCGCGCCTGATCGTACCGTCGCGCGTAGTAATACGCCCATCCCATGCTCCGCCGGATCGAGACCGACGCCGGATCGAGCTCCAGGGCGGTGTGGCCTTCGACCAGCGCGTCGTCCAGCCTCCCCATGGCGGCGAGGTAGAACGCGTACCACTGATGGGCGGTGGGATACCGCGGATCGAGCTCGATCGCCCGCCGGAACTCCCGCGCGGCGCCGTCCCAGTCCCAGTCGTAGATGAACAGCGCCCAGCCGAGTGACGCGTGCGCCTCCGCAACCGTCTCGTCCAGCTCCAGCGCCTGGCGCGCGTATTGCTGGGCGCGCGCGAACCCCTCCGCTACCGGCACGCTGCGATAGTCCAGCTGCATCGCGTAGGAATCCGCAAGCCCCGCGTACGCGGGGGCGTAGGTGGGATCTTCCGCGATCGCCTGCTCGAAGTAGCGAATGGCCTCGGTGAGGTCCTCCTGGGTCCGCTTGTTCCAGGCGTAGCGACCCTTCAGGTACAACCCGTACGCGGCGATGTTCTGGGTGTAGCGCCGGGTGACCGGGGCCGCGAGGTCGGCGAACGACGTGGCCCGTAGCGTGTCGACGATGCTGCGGGCGATCTCCTCCTGAATCGCGAACACGTCCGCAAGCGTGCGATCGTACCGCTCCGACCAGAGCAGCTGCCCGTCCTCGGTGGACGTGAGCTGCGCCGTGATCCGCAGCCGGTCACCCGCCCGGCGCACCGTGCCCTCGAGCACCCACGCGGCGCCCAACAGGGCGCCGATGGCGCGCACGTCCTGCGGCTTCCCCTTCAGGGCGAACACGGAGGTGCGCGAGGCCACGCGCAACCCTTCCACCCCGGCGAGGGCGGCGATCAACTCGTCCGTGAGCCCGTCGCTCAGGTACTCGTTTTCAGGCTCGGGACTGGCGTTGACGAACGGCAGCACGGCGATGCAGCGGGCGGCGGTCCAGCGCGCGCCGGCGGCCGACTCCGATCCCTGCCCTTGCAGGGCCGCGACCAGCGCGCCGGGAGAGGGGAAACGGTCGGCAGGGTTCTTGGCGAGTGCCCGGGCGAGCGCGCGCTCGACGTGGGGCGGCGCCTCCGGCCGGAGCACCCGGAGCGGACGGGGCACTTCCGTAACCTGCTTGGCCATGGTGGCGCGCGCGCCCGCGCCGCGAATCGGGGGCTCGCCCGCGAGCATCTCGTAGACGACGCAGGCGAGACTGTACACGTCCGTCTGGGTCCCCAGCGCCCGCTCGCCGGCCGCTTGCTCCGGACTCATGTATTCGGGCGTCCCGAGCGTGAGGCCGGCCTCGGTGACCGCCTCCATCCCCATGGCGGCGTACGCCTGAGCGATGCCGAAGTCGGCGAGCACCGCGTGGCCATCCGCGAACAGGATATTGTCCGGCTTCACGTCGCGGTGGACGAAGCCTTGCCGGTGCGCGTAGTCGAGGGCCGCGCCGACGTCCCGCGCGATGCGGATCGCTTCGCCCAAGGCGACCCGAGGCTCGCGCTCCAGCCGCTGGCGCAGGGAGCCCTCCGGCACGTGCGGCGTGACGAAGTAGAGCACCCCGCCCGCCTCGCCCGAGTCGATGAGCGGCAGGATGTGGGGGTGGGCGAGCCGCGCGGCGATCCGGATCTCTCGCAGAAACCGCGCGGCCCCGAGCGACGCGGCGAGCTCCGGCTGCAGCACCTTGATCGCGACCTTGCGCCCGTGCTTCCGATCTTCCGCGAGATAGACCGTCGCCATGCCGCCGCGGCCGAGTTCACGCTCGATGCGGTAGCGGTCGGCCAGCGCGGCAACGAGCGCAGCCGGCGTCTCCGCCATCAAGGGCGGGAATACAGGCGCGTGTTCACTGGGCCAGGAGCTTCTCGATGCGACGGTCAGGGACGAGCCAGATGACCGCAACCAGGACGTACAGCGCCCCGGCAAGCCAGGAGTTCACGAAGGCGAGGGGAATAGCCACCAAATAGATCACCAGGGAGAGCTTGCCCTTGAAGTCTCGGCCCAAGGCGGCCGCCAGGACGGACTCGCGTCCGTGGAGGGCGATGAGGGCTCGGGTCAGGACGAAATACGCGACCGCCGCCAACAGGAGGACCGCACCATACAGGGCGGCCGGCCACGCGGCGAAGTGATTCTCGCCCAGCCAGCCGGTGGCAAAGGGGATGAGCGACAGCCAGAACAACAAATGCAGGTTGGCCCACAGCACGCGCCCATCCACGTGCTTGATCGCCTGGAGCAGGTGATGGTGGTTGTTCCAGTAGATGCCGAGAAACACAAAACTCAGCACGTAGCTCAGGAATACGGGAATCACCGGGCGCAGCGCGGCCACATCGGCGCCGTGCGGCACCTTCAATTCCAGCACCATGATGGTGATGAGGATGGCGATCACGCCATCGCTGAACGCCTCCAATCGCCCCTTACTCATCATCAGGCGTGTGCGAAGGAATCGGCCATCAGCGCGCCGCGTTGGCCACGTCGAGAATCGCGGCGATGTTCCGGCACATTGCATTCCACCGCTTCGAGGAGTTCGTGGCGCGACGGTCTACATCGCCGCGCCGTGACACTTCTTGAACTTCTTCCCGCTGCCGCACGGGCACGGATCGTTGCGCCCGACGCCGGCGTACGGGTTCGCCGCCGGGACCGCGGCGCCGACGGGCGCCGCGGCCCGACCGGGCTCGCCGCTCACGAGACCATCGGCGGCCGGCTTGCTCGCGACCATGGGAGCGGGGCGACGGGGCATGGGTCCCCGGACGAGCCCCGTACCGGGGCCGGGCCGGGGGGTGGAGGGGGCGCCTCCCGCCGGCCGCCCGCCAGCCGGCCCGGTCGCCGTCCCGCCGCGGGGCGGACCGAGCTCAACCTGCAGCTTGAGCCACCGGTCCGCGAACGTCGCGCGCACGTCGTGCATCAGCCCCACGAACATCTCGTAGGCCTCCTGCTTGTACTCGATCAGCGGATCTTTCTGGCCCCACTGCCGGAACTGGATGCCGACGCGCAGCAGGTCGAGGTCGTACAGATGATCCTTCCACTTCTCGTCGATCACCGTCAGCATGATGTGCGACAGCGCCTGCCCCCCGAGGTTGATCGCGCCGACCTTGGCCTCGACCTCCTTGAAGTAGTCGAGCTTCGCCTGAAATGCGTCGCGCCCCGCTTGCTGCGCGGCCCGTACCAGGTCATCCCGGGTCCGGATCTTCCCCGGATCGGTGATCCCCGGCACCGAGACCAGGAACTTGAGCAGGAACTCGGTCTCCATCAGCGCGCGGTCCCACCGCGACGAGTCTTGCGCGTCCCCGATGAGCTCGTCGGCGAGCTGCTCGACGGCCGCCTCGATCATGCGGAGCGCCTCAGCCTTGAGCTCCTCCCCGCCCTCCAGGGCGAACAGCCGCAGCGAGTAAATCACCTCGCGCTGCTGATTCATCACGTCGTCGTACTCGAGCAGGCGCTTGCGCTGCTGGAAGTTCTGCAGCTCGACGCGCTTCTGCGCCTGGCCGATCGCCCCCGTGACCCAGGGGTGGCTGATGACCTCGCCCTCCTCGGCGCCCGTGCGGTCCATCCAGCGGGCGATCCGGTCCGAGCCGAACAGCCGCATCAGATCGTCTTCCAGCGACAGGAAGAAGACGCTCTGGCCGGGGTCGCCCTGGCGCCCGGAGCGGCCTCGCAGCTGGCGATCGATGCGGCGCGCCTCGTGGCGCTCGGTACCGATGATGACGAGCCCGCAGGGCGGGTCGTCGTTGCAGGCGAGCTCCGTGATCTGCTGCGGCGTCAGGTCGGGCTGCTCGATCACCTGCCCGAACGCGGCTTCGCCGCGCGCCCGGATCCCGCACACCCGGCACCGCTTCACGCCCGGCCCGAGCTTGATGTCGGTGCCGCGGCCCGCCATGTTGGTCGCGATCGTGATCGCGCCCGGCTGGCCCGCCTGCGCCACGATCTCGGCTTCGCGCTCGTGGTACTTGGCGTTTAGGACCTCGTGCCGCAGGCCCCGCCGCTTGAGCATCCGGGACAGGGTCTCGGAGACGTCCACGTTCACGGTGCCGACGAGCACGGGCAGGCCGCGCTTGTGCTGGCGCTCGACTTCGTCGAGGATCGCGCTGTACTTCTCGCTCCGGGTCTTGTAGATGAGGTCGTGCTTGTCCACCCGGCGCACCGCGCGGTTCGTGGGAATCACCATCACGTCGAGCTTGTAGATCTGCCAGAACTCCGTCTCCTCCGTCTCCGCCGTCCCCGTCATGCCGGCGAGCTTGTCGTACATCCGGAAGTAGTTCTGAATCGTGATGGTCGCGAGCGTCTGGGTCTCCTCCTGGACCGCCACGCCCTCCTTCGCCTCCACCGCCTGGTGCAGCCCCTCCGACCAGCGGCGCCCGTGCATCAGCCGCCCCGTGAACTCGTCGACGATCAGGACCTTGCCGTCCTGCACGACGTAGTCCACGTCCTTCTCGTACAGGGCGTGCGCCTGGAGCAGCTTGTGGATGATGTGCAGCGTCTCGCTCTTCTGCGCGTACTCGGCCTCGACCTGGCGGCGACGCTCGATCTTCTCCGTGGGGGAGAGACGCTCGTCATGGTCGATCTCGTGCACCGCGTGCGAGATGTCCGGCACGACGAACAGGTCGGGCTCCTGCGGGGACATCGTCTCGACGCCCTTCTCGGTGAGGTGCACCGAGTGCCCGCGCTCGTCCAGCACGAAAAACAGCTCGTCCTCGAGGTGTCGCAACTTCTGCTCGCGCGCCGGCAGCTTGCGGTCCGCCAGGACGTCGAGCTCCACCCGCTGGACCTGCGCCTTCACGCCCTGCTCGTTCAGGAGCTTCAACAGCTTCTTGTTCTTGGGCGTGCCGAGCTGCGCCTGGTACAGCAGCACCGCGCCGTCGTAGGTGGTCTTCTCGTCCGCCAGCAACGGCTCGGCCCGGGCGATCAGGTCGCTCACGACCGCGGTCTGCTTGCGCACGAGCTGGACCACCTGCGCGTTGAACTGGGCGTACTTCTCGTCCGACTCGGTGCCCACCGGCCCCGAGATGATGAGCGGCGTGCGCGCCTCGTCGATGAGGATCGAGTCCACCTCGTCGATGATCGCGTAGGGGTGGCCGCGCTGCACCCGGTGCTCCAGCGTGAACACCATGTTGTCGCGGAGGTAGTCGAAGCCGAATTCGTTGTTGGTGCCGTAGGTGATGTCGCAGAGGTAGGCCGCCCGGCGCTCCGGGGTCGACGGCTCGCTCTCGTCGATGCACCCCACCGTGAGGCCGAGCCACTGGAACAGGTGGCCCATCCACTGCGAGTCGCGGCGGGCGAGGTAGTTGTTCACCGTGACGAGGTGCGCGCCGCGGCCCGCCAGGGCGTTCAAGTAGAGCGGCAGAGTAGCGACCAGCGTCTTCCCCTCGCCGGTCGCCATCTCGGCGATCTTGCCCTGGTGCAGGACGATGCCGCCGATCAGCTGGACGTCATACGGCACCATGTCCCACTTGACGGCGTGCCCCGTCACGACCAGCTCGCTGCCCAGCAGCCGCCGGCACGCCTCGCGCACCGTCGCGAACGCCTCGGGGAGGAGATCGTTGAGGGTCGCCTCGAGCTCCTTGTGCAGCCGCTTTTCGGCCTCCGCGAGCTCGCGGTCGAGCCGCAGCCGCTCCTCGGCGTCGGGGCACGCGTGCTTCGCCTGCTTCACGCGCTGCACCTCGGCCGCCAGCGCGCCGGTGCGCTCACCGATGCGCTCGCGGAACGTCGCGGTCTGACCCTGGACCGCCGCGTCGGAGAGCCCCTTGAGGCGCTCCTCGTGGCGGTGGATCGCATCCACCAGCGGCTGGATCCGCTTCAGCTCGCGCTTGAAGCGCGTGCCGACGACCTTGGTGATGAACCCCTTGAGCATCAACCCTCTACCGATACAGCCCGTGGGCGGCGATGTACTCGCGCACCGCATCGGGCACCAGATAGCGAATGGAGTGTCCCCGCCGCACCCGCTCGCGGACGAAACTGGCCGAGATGTCGACCGCCGGGACGTCGATCACGCGACCGATCAGGGGATGCCGCGGCGGCGCCGCGCCCGGCCGCGCGAACACGACGATGTCCGCGAGGCCCGGCAGTGCCTCGACCTCGTGCCAGGCAGGCAGGTCCTGCACGGCATCCGCCCCCAACAGCAACGTGAACCGGTTCCCCGGCTCCCGCTGCGCCAGGGCTCGCAACGTCCGCACGGTGTACGAGGGGGGCGGCAGCATCAGCTCGAGGCGCTCCACCCGGAGCCGCGGATTCCCGGCCACGGCGAGCTCCAGCATGCGGGCGCGCTGCTCGGGGGTTGCGACGTGGGCGGCGCGTTTGAACGGCTGCTCCCGGGCGGGAACGAAGCGCACGGCGACGCCGAGCGCCTCGCCCGCCGCCTCCGCCACGACCAGATGCCCGAGATGCACCGGGTCGAACGAGCCGCCGAACAGGGCCTCCACGGGGGCGGCTCAAGACGGCGCGGCGGCGCTCGAGTCGGCGGGGCAGGCCTTGTCGAGGCCGTCGGTCCTGGGATAGAACCGCCGCAGGCTGCCGCACGCCTCCTTGAGCTCCTCCGCGTAACCGATGGCGCGGTAACTGTCCACCAGACGCATCAGCGCCGCCGGGACGGGCGCGGTCCCGGGATAGCTGGCGATGACGTCCTTGAAATAGATGATCGCCGAGTCGTAGGCACGGCGCCGGAAGTAGAACATGCCATTCTTGTAGGTCTTTTCGGCGAACCAGTCCCGCAGCTGCAGCACATGCGCCTGCGCGCGGGACGCCGCGTCGGTGCCCGGGTAGCGCCCCGCCAGTTCCTGGTAGACCGCCAGCGCCGTTTCGCCATACGAAGGGTCCAGCTCGGGCCGTCGCCACAGCCGCAGGTTCGCGTCGCCGGCGCGCAGCAGCGCGAGCGGCGCGTACGCACTCGTCGGATACTGGTCCGCCACCTGACGGAAGTCGTGCGCGGCCTGCACGCGATCGCCGGTCTGGAAGTAGCACTCCGCGGCGAAGAACTGCGCCTCGGCCATCTCCGGCTGGGTGGGGATCAGCTCGGAGGCGAGCCGCCGGAACAGGACCAGCGCGTGGCCGAAGTCTCCGTGCCGGAACAGCGCCCGCGCCCGGACCAGGTCCCGCCCCGGATCCGGCGCCGGCGCCACGCGGGGCGCGTGGTGACAGGCGGCCATCCCAACCGCGCACGCGATCAGCCAGCCGCGACGCATCGTGTTCATGGCTTGTTCGGAGGCGGGGGACTGGCGCCGCCATCCGCCTTCCCGAGGGCCGTGATCTTTTGCTGCGCCCGCTGCGTAATGGTGTCACCGGGCACACCGCCCGTGAGGGCCTGTTGATAGCTCTCGAGCGCGGCGGCGACGTCGCCCTGTGCGAGCTTCACGTCGCCGAGCCCGAGGAACGCTCCACGCACCACGTCGGTGGGCGCGCCGGGCGCGGTGGCGCGGCGAAACCAGTCCTCCGCGTCGGCGGGCTTACCGGTCTCGAGCAGCCGCTGACCCTCGACCAAGGCGCACAGGCCGAGCCCTTCCCGCGCCCCGTCCTGAACGGCGGGTTCCCGCTGGCGCCGGATCACGCCTTCGAACACCGGGACGGCCGTGCTGCAGGCCCGCGCCCGCACCGCGGCCATCCCGTAGACGTAGAGGAGCGAGTCGGCGCTGCGTGCCTCGCCCGCGGCGGCGGCGGCCGCCGGGAGCAGCGCGAGCGCGCCCGCGGTGTCGCCCCGGTCCGCGGCGTCGAGCGCGGCGAGCCGGGCGTAACGGCCGAGCGGGCGCGAGGGGGCGACCAGGCGTATGCCCGCGAGCCCTTTCGCGGCGTCGCCGCGGTCGCCGGCGGCGAGCGCGGCGCGCACCACGCGCTCGAGCCCATCGGCCGCTTCGTCGGCGCGCGACCGGTCCCCCTGCCCCAGCGCCAGGTAGTCGTCCACGGCGAGTCCGAAGTCTGCGGTGTGGAGCGCCGCCGCGCCCGCTTTGGCGCTCAGATCTCCACTCCCCGGCCGGGCTTTCAGACCCAACTGGTACTCGGCCAACGCATCGCGAAAGGCGCCGACGGCGTACGCGCGATCGCCCAACTCCTCGTGGTTGGCGGCGCTCGGCTGGCACGCGAGCGCCAGCGCGAGGATCGTGATGGCCCTCTGCCTCACGACTTTTTCTTCTGCCCGCCCCGGGTCGTGCCGCTGGGTGGCGCAGGCGGCGGATCGCCGGTGGCGGACGCCGCGGCAGGGGCCCGCGCCAGAGGAGAGGGGGGGGCGTCGTTGCGCGCCAGCATCGCGAGATACGCTTCCACTCGAGGATCCTCCGGCCGCCGCTCGCGGCAATCCTCCCACACCGCCTTCGCCGTCAGCCCGTCACCGGCGAGGTAGCAGGCCAGGCCGAGCATCGCGGCCGCATCCAGATACGTGGGACGCGCTCGCACGATGATCTCGAAGTGCTCCCGCGCGTCGAGCGCCCGGCCCGCCTGCAGGAGCACGCGCCCCAGCTTATACCGCAGGTCGTGAAACGCGGGTCCGAGCGCGAGCGCCGCCTGGTACTGCTCGAGGGCCTGCGCCAGCCCGCCCGCTTCGAGGTAGGCGTCCCCCAGCGCGGCGTGCTGATTCGCCAGCTTCGACGCGACGTGCGTCGAGAAGCCCTCGTGGGGCTCGCCGCCGACCTGGGCGGCGCGCCGGAACGCGGTGTCCGCCTCGGCCTCCCGTCCCAGCTCGTTCAACACGATCGCCCGATGCACCAGCGCCTCGACGTACTGCGGGTTCAGCGCCAGGGCGCGGTCCAGCTGCGCCAGCGCCTGCTCCGCCTGTCCCACGAGCGAGTACGAGAGGGCGAGGAGGTGGTGCGCGTCGGCGAACGCGCGCCCGGTCGCGATCACCTCTTCGAGTAGATGGATCGCCCCGTAGTAGTCCTGCAGCTGGAACCGCTCCCGGGCCTGCGCGACGAGATGCTCAGGACTGACGTCCATGGGTCGCCTCGTACCAGCGGACGAACTGCCCGATGCCTTCCTCGATGCCGACCCGGGGCCGAAAGCCCAGCTCCCGCTCCGCCCGGCGCAGGTCGGCTGCCGTGACACGCACATCCCCCGGCGCCTCGGGGTGTCGCTCGATCCGGACCTCGCGGTCGACGGTCCGACCGATCAGCCCGATCAGCCGATCGAGCCGCACGCGCGCCCCGCCTCCGATGTTGATCGGCTCGGCGATCCCCCCTCCTCCCGGGCGGGGACGACCCGTCCACTCGATGGCCGCGAGGACCCCGTCCACGCAATCCGTAATATAGGTATAGTCGCGCTCGCTCGACCCGTCGCCGTGCATCCGGACCGGTTGCCCTCGCGCAATGAGGTCGGTGAACCGGTGGATGGCGAGGTCGGGTCGCTGGCGCGGGCCGTAGACGGTAAAGAATCGCAGGCAGGCGATCTGGAGCCCGTAGAGGTGCGCGAAGGCGTGCGCCATCAGCTCGCCGGCACGCTTGCTCGCGGCGTACGGCGAGATCGGCTGCACGGCGGGAGCGTCTTCGGCGAACGGCGCGGGCGTGGCGTCGCCATACACGGAGGACGACGAGGCGAAGACGATGCGCCGGACGCCGGCGCGGCGCGCGGCGTCGAGCACCCGCACGGTCCCGGTGACGTTGACCTCGCTGTAGCCGGCGGGATCCTCGAGCGACGGCCGAACCCCCGGCTTCGCAGCCAGGTGGAGCAGCACCGTCACGCCGTCCAGGGGCAGCGCGTGGCGGGCCACGTCCGCTTCCACGAACCGAAACCTGCGCGCCGCTCCCCCTCCCCGGACTGCCTCGAGGTTGCGCTCCTTCACCGCGCGCGGATAGAACGGATCGAAGTTGTCGAGGCCGATCACGTCGTCGCCGCGGGCGACGAGCGCCTCGCACACGTGCGAGCCGATGAACCCGGCCGCGCCGGTCACGAGGACCCGGAGGCTCACGTCACGATCCCGCGGAAATACTCGATGGTGCGGCGCAGGCCGTCTTCCAGCGACACCTTCGGCTCCCAGCCCAGCGTCTCGCGAGCCCGGGTGATGTCGGGCTGGCGGATCTTCGGGTCGTCCGTGGGCAGCGGGCGCTCCACGATCGGGCTCCGGCACCCCGTGATGCGCAGCACCAGCTCGGCGAGCTGGCGCACCGTGAACTCGTGGGGGTTGCCGAGGTTGGTGGGCTCCGACCCGCCGCGCTCGAACAGCCGCACAATGCCATCGATCAGATCGTCCACGTAGCAGAACGAGCGGGTCTGCGAGCCGTCACCGTACACCGTGAGCGGCTCGCCGCGCAGCGCCTGGACGATGAAGTTCGACACCACGCGGCCGTCGTTGGGCCGCATGCGCGGGCCGTAGGTATTGAAGATCCGCACGATCCGGGTGTCGAGCTGGTGGTAGCGATGATAGGCCATGGTCAGCGCTTCGGCGAACCGCTTGGCTTCGTCGTACACGCCGCGCGGGCCCACCGGGTTCACGTTCCCCCAGTAGCTCTCGGGCTGCGGATGGACAAGCGGGTCGCCGTACACCTCGGAGGTCGAGGCGAGGAGCAGGCGTGCGCCCTTCGCCTTCGCCAGCCCCAGCGCCTTGTGCGTGCCGAGCGAGCCGACCTTGAGGGTCTGGATCGGGAACTCGAGGTAGTCCACGGGACTGGCCGGGCTGGCGAAGTGCAGCACGCCGTCGAGCGGCCCCTGCACCTCGATGAAGTTCGTCACGTCGTGCAGCACGAACTGGAAGCTCGGGTGGCTCTTCAAATGGGCGAGGTTCGCGGGATTGCCGGTGATGAAGTGATCCATCCCCACGACGCGATGTCCCTGCGCGAGCAGCCGGTCGCACAGGTGCGACCCCAGAAACCCCGCGGCCCCCGTTACGAGGACGCGCATTCCCGCCGGCGACCGATGCTGTCGTAGGTGAACCCGAGGCCCGCAAGGCGCTCCGGGTCGTACAGATTGCGGCCGTCCACGATCAGCGGTCGCGTGAGCAGCCGCTTGATGCGCTCGAAGTCCGGGTTGCGGTACTCGAGCCACTCCGTGACCACGACCAGGGCGGCCGCGCCCTCGAGGGCGTCGTAGGCGTGCGCGGCGTAGGTCACCCGATCCCCGAGGTGACGGCGCGCCGTGTGGAGCGCCGCGGGGTCGTGCACCCGCACCGCCGCGCCCGCGTCGAGCAGGGCGTCCACCAGCACCAGCGCGGGACTCTCGCGCACGTCGTCCGTCTCGGCCTTGAAGGCGAGCCCCCACACCGCGACCGTCGTCCCTCGAAGCCGGCCGTCGAAGTGGCGCGCCAGCTTGTCGAACAGCACCCGCTTTTGCCGCTCGTTCGCGGCCTCCACCGCCTTCAGCACGTCGAGCGGCACGCCCCGCTCGTCGCCCGTGCGGATCAACGCCTTGACGTCCTTGGGGAAGCAGGAGCCGCCGTACCCCGGTCCCGGGAACAGGAACGCCGGACCGATGCGGCGGTCGGTCCCGATGCCCTTGCGCACCAGCGTGATGTCGGCCCCGACCGCCTCGCACAACCGCGCGATCTGATTCATGAACGAGATGCGCGTGGCGAGCATCGCGTTCGCGGCGTATTTCGTCATCTCGGCGGACGGGACGTCCATGAAGATGAGCGGGTTGCCGGTGCGCACGAACGGCGCATACAGCTCCTCGAGCACGCGCGCCGCGTCGTCCGAATCGACGCCCACGACCACGCGGTCGGGCTTCATGAAATCCTCGACCGCCGCGCCCTCCTTGAGGAACTCCGGGTTGGAGCACACGTGAAAGGCGGTCCGGGTGTGCCGCGCGATCTCGGCCCGCACGCGCTCCGCAGTGCCGACCGGCACGGTGCTCTTCGTGATCACGATCGTCGGGTGCCGCATGTGCTGCCCGATGGTGCGCGCCACGTCGAGCACGTGTTGCAGGTCCGCCGAGCCGTCCTCGTTGGGCGGCGTCCCCACCGCGATGAAGACGATCTCCGCGCGCTCCACCGCGCCGCCCACATCCGTGGTGAACTGCAGACGCCCCTCGCGCTGGTTCCGGACGACGAGCGGCTCCAGTCCCGGCTCGTAGATCGGCAGCCGGCTCTGCCGCAGGCCCTCGATCTTCGCGGCATCGAGGTCCGCGCACTCCACGTCGTTTCCCGTTTCGGCTAGACACGCGCCCACGACGAGGCCGACGTATCCCGTGCCGACAACGGCCACCTTCACGTCGCGCTACCTCGTGCCGGCGCGCTCGCCAGCACGTGCCGCGTGTCCACCACGAGGCGGGCGTGCCGCGCGACGAGCGCGTAGTCCACGTTGGAATGGTCCGTCACGATGATGGCACAGTCCGCGGCCTCGAGCGTCTCGGCGGTGAGCGGCACCGATCGCAAGTCGATGTCGTCGTCCCGGAGCGTGGGGATGTGCGGGTCGTGGTACTGGACCGCGGCGCCGCGCTGCGCGAGCAGCCGGATCACGTCGAGCGCGGGGCTCTCGCGCACGTCGTCGATGTCCCTCTTGTAGGCGACGCCCAGCACCAGCACCTGGCTGCCCCGGGCCGCCTTGCCCTGCTCGTTCAGCCGGTCCACGACACGCGCGACCCAGTACTCCGGCATCGCGGCGTTGATCTCCCCGGCGAGCTCGATGAACCGCGTGCGGTAATTGAGGCTGCGCATCTTCCATGCCAAGTAGTGCGGATCGAGCGGGATGCAGTGGCCGCCGACCCCGGGGCCGGGCGTGAACTTCATGAAGCCGAACGGCTTCGTCGCCGCGGCCTCGATCACCTCCCACACGTCCACGCCCAGCTTGTCGCACACGATCGCCATTTCGTTCACCAGCCCGATGTTGACGCTGCGAAACGTGTTCTCGAGGATCTTGACGAGCTCGGCCGCCTCGGTGGACGACACGGGCACGAGCGCGTCGATCGCCGGCCGGTAGATCGCCATGGCGACGCGGCGGCAGGTCTCCGTGATCCCGCCCACGATCTTCGGGGTGTTGCGCGTGTTCCACTTCGCGTTGCCCGGATCCACGCGCTCGGGCGAGAACGCCAGGAAGAAGTCCTCCCCCACTTTGAGGCCGGTGCTGGAGAGCGCCGGGAGCATCAGCTCGCGGGTGGTGCCGGGATACGTGGTGGATTCGAGCACGATGAGCTGGCCGCGTCGCAGCGTCCGCTTCACCGAGTTGGTCGCCGCGAGCACGTAGCTGACGTCGGGGTCCTTGGTCTTGGACAGCGGCGTGGGCACGCAGATCGACACGACGTCGGGCTCGTTAAGGCGCGCGAGGTCGGTCGTGGCGGCGAGCTTGCCCGCCCGCACGACCGTCGCGAGCTCCGCGCTCGGCACGTCCTCGATGTGCGTACGGCCCGCGTTCACGCCGTCCACCACCCGCTGGCTCACGTCGAAGCCGAGGACGCGGAACCCGGCGCGCGCGAACTCCACCGCGAGCGGGAGGCCCACGTACCCCAGCCCGACGACGCCGATCAGCGCCGAGCGGTCCTGCCCCTTGGCGACGAGCTGGTCGGCGGTCGTTTGGGAAGCGGGCGTCGCGCGGGTCAAGGCGTCACCGGTACGCCGCCCGCTGCCAGGGAGCGGGTGGCGGCGTCGAGCACGCGCACGACCGCGACCCCGTCCGCCGCGCCAGCGCCGGGCGGCGGGGGCTCGGCACCGCGCGCCACGCGCACGAAGTAGGCGAGCTCGGCCGCAAGCGGCTCCACGTTGGGAATCTTGGGGATGAAGATGTCTCCCTCGCGGACCGCGAGGCTCTCCCCATAGGAGCCGTACTCGGGCGGCCGGTCCACGCCCTTGTCGTAGATGCGGAGCTTCTCGCGCGTCTCCATGTCGTCGAACACCACCATCTGTCTGGCGCCCACCACCGTGAGCTTGCGCTCCTTGTGCGGGTCGAGCCAGGACATCTGCACGTGCGCGAGCACGCCGCTCGCGAACTCCATCGTGAGAAACACGACGTCTTCCACCTTGGGCTGGAGATAGCTCCGGCCCTGCGCGGCGACGCGCACGGGGGCCTCCCCCAGAAGAAACAGCGCGACCGACACGTCGTGCGGCCCGAAGCTCCAAAGGGCGTTTTCGTCGGCGCGCACCTGCCCCAGATTCACCCGCAATCCGTAGAGGTAATAGACCTTCCCGAGCTCGCCGCCCTGCACCAGGGCGCGCAGCCGCTCCACCGCGGGATGGAACACGAGCAAGTGGCCGGCGAGCACCGGCACCTTGCAGTCCGCCGCGGCGCGGGCGACCGCCTCCGCGTCGCGCGTGCTCAGGGCGAACGGCTTCTCCACGAGACACGGCTTCCCCGCTTGGATACACTCGAGCGCGAGGCGCGCGTGCGTCGCCGCCGGCGACGCGACCACGACCGCATCCACCCGTCGCAGCAGGTCCGCGACCTCGCCCGTGATGTGCGCGCCGGGGTACTGCCGCGCCAGCCGCTCCCGCACCGTGGCGTCCGTGTCGCACACCGCCGCCAGCTCGCCCTCCGCCAGGCCCGCGGCGGTGCGGACGTGGTTTCGGCCCCACGCCCCGGCCCCGATCACGCCGAGTTTCAGGCGATTCACCGGTAAAATCCGCGGATCGTCTCGATCACGTAGTCGAGCTGTTCGCGCGCGACCTCCGGATACACCGGGAGCGACAGCACCTCACGGCACGCCCGCTCCGCTGCGGGCAGCTGGCCCGGTTTGTAGCCCAGGTGACTGAAGCAGGGCTGCAGGTGCAGGGGCACCGGATAGTAGACCGCGCTGCCGATCCCTTTGCTCTTCAGGTGTGCCTGCAGCGCATCGCGCCGCTCGACGCGCAGGGTGTACTGGTGGAAGATGGGCTCGTTCGCCGGGTCCACGACGGGCGGCTGCACCTGCGACAGGCCCGCGAGCGCCCGCGAATAGTACGTCGCGTGCTCGCGCCGCTTGGCCGACCAGGACGCGAGGTGGGGGAACTTCGCGACCAGCACGGCGGCCTGCAGGCTGTCGAGTCGGGAGTTCGTGCCGACCTCGTCGTGGTGGTACTGCTTGGCACCGCCGTGGAGCCGGAGCCGGCGCAGCCGCTCGGCGAGCGCATCGTCCGAGGTCACCATCATGCCGCCGTCGCCCCAGGCGCCGAGGTTCTTGCTCGGGAAAAACGAATAGGCGGTCGCCCACCCCAGCTCTCCCGCCATACGCCACTCACCGTCGATACTGCGGCGCGCGCCGATCGCCTGGGCCGCATCCTCGATGATCCGCACACCGCGGCGCGCCAGCGGCAGCAGCCGCTCCAGCGCCGCCATCTGGCCGTACAAGTGCACCGGCACGATCGCCCGGGTGCGGCGCGTGATCGCCCCAGGCACCGCCGCGGGATCGAGGTTGAACGTCCCCGGATCGATGTCGACGAACACCGGCGTGCCGCCCGCGTTATGGATCGCGCCCGCCGTGGCGAAGAAGGTGAACGGGGTCGTGATGACCTCATCCCCGGGCTTCAAGTCGAGCGCCTTGAGCGGCAGGAGCAGCGCGTCCGTCCCGCTGGCGCAGGCGATCCCGTGCTTCGCGTGCGAGAGCTTCGCCAGCTCCGCCTCGAGCTGCGGCACGGCGGGGCCCATGACGAACTGCTGCGACTCGATCACCGCCTGCAGCGCGGGCAGGACCTCGTCCCGGATGGCGCGATACTGGGCGACGAGGTCCAGGAGCGGCACGTTCACGGTGTCGGGATCCGGCGGGTGGGGGCGGGGGCGATCGGGCGCAGGCTGCCGTTCGCCTCTTCGTAGGTGGCGCCGCAGACGGGGCACGTCGTCTTCCCGCCCGCAGGAGGGAGCCGCTCACCGCACTGGCACATCCAGCCGACGCGGCGCGCGGGCACGCCCACCATCAGGGCGTGGGCGGGCACATCGGACGTCACGACGGCGCCCGCGCCGATGAAGGCGTACTCCCCGAGCGTCACCCCGCAGATGATCGTCGCGTTCGCGCCGATCGAGGCGCCGCGCTTCACGAGCGTGGGCCGGAACTCGTGCTTGCGCGACACATGGCTCCGCGGGTTGAGCACGTTGGTGAACACGCACGACGGCCCGCAGAACACATCGTCCTCGAGGGTGACGCCCTCGTAGATCGACACGTTGTTCTGGATCTTGACGTTGTTGCCGATCCGCGTGCCGGGCATCACGACCACGTTTTGGCCGAGGTTGCAGCGCTCGCCGATCACCGCGCCCGGCATGACGTGGCAGAAGTGCCAGATCTTGGTGCCCGTGCCGATCCGCGCACCCTCGTCGACGTAGCTCGATTCGTGGACGAAGTACTCCGCCATCTAGGCCCCGATCACCTTGACTTCCAGCTCGAGCTCGACGCCGGTCTTCTTGGCGACGGCCTTCCGAACGTGCTCGATGACTTTGAGCACGTCGCTCGCCGTCGCGTTCCCCGTGTTGACGATGTAGTTCGCGTGCATGGGCGAGACCTGCGCGCCGCCGATCGTGAACCCCTTGAGACCGCACTCGTCGATCAGCATCCCGGCGGTGCGCGGGCCGCCCGGGTTCTTGAACACCGACCCGCAGCACGGCTGGTCGAACGGCGTGCCCGCTTTGCGCCAGCGCAGCAGCTTCTCCTGGATCTCCTTGAGCTTCGCGGGCGGCTCCTCGATGAGCGCGAGCTTCGCCTCCAGCACGACGACGCTGCCGAGGTTCGAGGAGCGGTACTTGAACGAGATCTGCTTGCGGGGAACCTGCCGGATCTTCCCCTTGGCGTCCATCACGGTGCATTCGGTGAGGACCTCGGCGAACTCGGCGCCGTGGGCGCCCGCGTTCATGTAGACGCCGCCGCCCACCGTCCCGGGGATGCCGCGAAACCGCTCGACCCCGGCGAACCCCGCCTCCGCGGTACGGCGCGCCAGGACGGGCGTCGGCATCCCGGCCCCCACGATCGCCGTCGCACCCTTCATCTCGAACTTGTCGATCCCCTTCCCGATGCGGATCACCACACCCGGGAAGCCGGCGTCCTTGACGAGGAGATTGGAGCCCAGCCCGAGCGCCAGCCAGGGCAGGCCGCGGTCGGCCGCCATCTCCAGCGCCTTCACCACGTCCTCCGTTTCGGCGGGCTGCACCAGGTAGCGCGCCGGCCCGCCGATCCGATAGGTCGTCCAATTCGCGAGGGGCTCGTTCTCGAGCACACGTCCGCGGAACTTGACCTTGACCGGCGGCGGCGCGGCGGCGGGCTTCGCGGCCGCCTTCGCCGCCGGCTTCGGCTTGGCGACAGGTGCAGCGGCCGCGGCGCCCTTCGCTACGCTCGGACGGCCGGCGTGCGGCTTGGCGCCCTTGCGGCTTCCAGCGACGGCTTTTCGACGGTCGTTTTTTCGTGCCATTCTTGCAGACTCCTCACGCTGCCCGTTCGGCTGCGTAGAGCGATGATCGCGTCGCAGGCGGCGCTCGCCGCCGACATCGTCGTCGTGTACGGCACGCGGTGCATCAACGCCGCGCGCCGGATCGCATAGTCGTCCGCCTGCGTGAACTTCCCCAGCGGGGTGTTGATCAGCAGCTGCACCTCGCCCGACACGATCAGGTCGATCGCATTGGGCCGCCCCTCATGCACCTTGGCGACTCCTTCGGCGGGGACGCCCCGCGCCCGCAGGTATTTCTCCGTGCCTTCCGTCGCGACGATCCGGAAGCCCATCTCGTGGAACCGCCGCACGATCGGGAGGACGGTCGGCTTGTCGGAATCGTTCACGGTCACGAAGATCGCCCCTTCGAGCGGCAGGCTCCCGTCCGCGGCGATCTGCGCCTTGGCGAACGCCATCCCGAAGCTGTCGGCCAGCCCCATGACCTCCCCGGTGGAGCGCATCTCCGGGCCCAGGATGGTATCGACCCCGGGCAGCTTCGTGAAGGGGAAGACCGCCTCCTTCACCGCCACTCCGGGGAGCGGAAGGTCATCGGGAACCCCCAGTTCGTCCAGGGTCCGGCCGGTCATCACGGCCGCGGCGAGCTTGGCCAGGGAGACCCCGGTGGCCTTGCTGACGAACGGAACGGTGCGGGAGGCCCGCGGGTTCACCTCGAGCACGTGCACCACGCCGTCTTTGATGGCGTATTGCACGTTGATCAGCCCCACCACGCCGAGCGCTCCGGCGAACGCCTTGGTGTAGCGACGCATCTCGTCGACCTGCCGGTCCCCGATGAGGTAGGGCGGCAGGACGCAGGCCGAGTCGCCCGAGTGCACGCCGGCGTCCTCGATGTGCTGCATCACGCCGCCGATGACGCAGCGTCGACCGTCGGCGACAGCGTCCACGTCGCCCTCGAACGCGTCCTCGAGGAACCGGTCGATCAGGACGGGATGGTCCGGGGCGACGCGAGCTGCCTTCTCGAAGAACTCGCGCAGCGACCCGTCGTCGTAGACGATCTCCATCGCCCGCCCGCCGAGCACGTAGGACGGGCGCACCAGCACGGGATAGCCGATGCGCTGCGCGACCGCCACCGCCTCGGTGACCGACCGGGCCGTGCCGTTCGCCGGCTGGGTGACGCCGAGGCGACGGGCGAGCGCCTCGAAGCGCTCCCGGTCCTCCGCCACGTCGATCGAGTCGGGCGCGGTGCCCAGGATGGGGATCCCCGCGGCCTCGAGCGGCTTCGTGAGCCGGAGCGGCGTCTGGCCGCCGAGCTGCACGACGACCCCCTTGGGACGCTCCCACCGCACGATCTCCAACACGTCCTCCAGGGTGAGCGGCTCGAAGTACAGCTTGTCCGAGATGTCGAAGTCGGTCGACACGGTCTCGGGGTTGGAGTTGATCATGATGGTCTGGTAGCCGAGCTCGCGAAACGCGAGTCCCGCGCGCACGCAGCAGTAATCGAACTCCACCCCCTGGCCGATGCGGTTCGGGCCGCTGCCGAGGATCACGATGCCCTGCTCGCCGAGCGGCTCGGATTCGTTCTCGTCGTCGTACGAGCTGTAGAGGTAGGGCGTCGCGGACGGGAACTCGCCGGCGCAGGTGTCGACCGTCTTGTACGCGGGGTGCACGTCGAGGCGCCAGCGCTCCTGGCGGACCGCCTCCTCCGTCGTCCCGCGCAGCCCGGCGAGCTGGTGGTCGGAGAAGCCCATGCGCTTCATGCGACGCAGCTCCGCCGCGCCGATCCGGTCGAGCCCCGCGAACCAGCGCTCGGCCGCGAGCAGCTCCTCCAGCTGAAAGAGGAACCACGGATCGATCCCGGTCGCCTGCGAGATCGCGTCCACCGACAGGCCCGCGATCAGCGCCCGCTTGACCTGGAAGATCCGCTCGGGGGTGGGCGTGCGGAGCGCCACCCGCACATCCTCCGGGGTGTCGCTCGTGAGCCGGTCGTCGGCGAGCGTCTGGCCCGCCACCCACCCCGGCCGCCCCGCCTCGAGCGCCCGCAGCCCCTTCTGGAACGCCTCCTTGAAGGTCCGCCCGATCGCCATCGCCTCGCCCACCGACTTCATTTGCGTGGTGAGCCGGTAGTCGGCAGTGGGGAACTTCTCGAACGCGAATCGCGGCACCTTGACCACGACGTAGTCGAGCACAGGCTCGAACGAGGCGGGGGTCGTCTTCGTGATGTCGTTGGGCAGCTCGTCGAGGGTGTAGCCGACGGCGAGCTTGGTGCCGATGCGCGCGATCGGGAAGCCGGTGGCCTTCGAGGCGAGCGCCGACGAGCGCGACACGCGCGGATTCATCTCGATCACGAGCATCTCGCCGTCCGCCGGGTTGACCGCGAACTGGATGTTGCAGCCGCCCGCCTCGACGCCGATCTCGCGGATGATCGCGATCGCGGCGTCGCGCATCCGCTGGTACTCGCGGTCCGTGAGCGTCATGGCGGGCGCGACGGTGATCGAGTCGCCCGTGTGCACGCCCATCGGGTCGAGGTTCTCGATCGAACAGACGATCACCACGTTGTCGCGGCCATCGCGCATCACCTCCAGCTCGAACTCCTTCCAGCCGAGCACCGAGCGCTCAATCAGCGTCGAGTGCACGGGGGACAACTCGAGCGCCCGCGCCACCAGCTCCTCGAACTCGGCGCGGTTGTAGGCGACGCCGCCGGCCGTGCCGCCCAGCGTGAACGACGGCCGGATGATCGCCGGATAGCCCGTCTCGGCGACCTCGTCGAGCGCGTCGGCCAACGTGACGACCGTCTTGCCCACCGGCGTCGCCAAGCCGATCCGCTGCATCGCCGCCGCGAATTCGGCGCGGTCCTCCGCCATCTGGATCGCCCGCGCGTTCGCGCCGATCAGCTCGACCCCGAACCGCTCGAGTGTGCCGTCCCGCGCCAGCGCCATCGCGACGTTGAGCGCCGTCTGGCCGCCCATCGTGGGCAGCAGCGCGTCGGGACGCTCGCGCTCGATCACCTTGCGCACCCATTCGGGCGTCACCGGCTCGACATACGTGCGATCGGCGAGCTCCGGGTCGGTCATGATGGTGGCCGGGTTCGAGTTCACGAGCACGACCGTGTAGCCCTCTTCCTTCAGAGCCTTCACCGCCTGCGTGCCGGAATAATCGAATTCCGCGGCCTGCCCGATCACGATCGGACCGGAGCCGAGGAGCAGGATCCGCTGGAGGTCAGGCCGCTTGGGCATCGAGCACGTCCCGCAGCGTGTCGTCGAGCGAGTGGCGCGGCGCCCACCCGGTGGCCGCGCGGAGCTTGGCGCCGTCCCCCACCAGATAGGGGATGTCGGCGGCGCGGATCAAGTCCGGATCCACCTCGGGGATGGGCCGCACCCCCACGAGCTCGGCGAGCCGGAACAGCACCTCTTCCAGCGACAGGCCCTGGCCCCCGGCGATGTTGTAGGTCTCGCCCGGCTGGCCCTTCGCGAGCAGCCGGGCGTAGGCGTCGACGACGTCCTGCACGTGCAGACATTCCCGCACCGGCTCCAGGTTGCCCACCTTCACGACCGGGGCGCCGATCCGCTTGGCCAGCGTGAGCCGCTGGCAGAACGACGGCACGACGAAACGCCCGTCCTGCCCCGGTCCGGTGTGCGGGAACGGTCGGGCCACGACGACCCGCAGCCCCGTCCGACGCCAGGCCTCGAGCGCGGCCTGCTCCGCCCCCACCTTGCTCGCCGCGTAGGTCGACATCGGCGCGATCGGATCGGTCTCCTTGCGCGGCACCGGCGGCCCACAGCCGTACACGTCCGCACTCGACACCACGAGCAGCAGCGGGTCCGCGTGCCCCGTCTGCTTGTGCTCCGCCAGCACGTCGGCGATCCGGGCCGTGCCGGCGGCGTTCACGTTCCAGGTGGTGCCGGGATCGCGTTGCGCCTCGACGCGCGAGGAGACGGCCGCGAGGTGCACCACGGCGTGGTAGGGCAGCTCGAGGCACTTCCGCACCGACGTCTCGTCGGTCAGCTCGAGCGGCAGCCAGCGGACGGCGCTCTTCTCCTCAGCCGTGAGGTCCCAGGTCCCCCGTCCCGCACCCCCCGGTCCCGGGGGCGGGGCCTGCGCCGGGCGCACCGCGCCCGATACGGTCCGCCCGTCGTCAAGCAGGCGGCGGATGAGCCACCGCCCCACGAACCCGTCGGCGCCGGTGACCAGGACCTTCACGAGACGCGCTCCAGGTCCGCGTCGACCATCAGGCGCACCAGCTGCGCGAAGCCGTGGGTCGGCGCCCAGCCGAGCTCGCGGCGCGCCCGGCTCGCGTCCGCCTGCAGCGTGTCCACCTCCGCGGGCCGCGCGAACCGGGGGTCCGCCTTCACGTGCTTCTTCCAGTCGAGTCCCACGTGCGAGAAGGCCACCTCGCACAGCTCGCGCACCGAGTGGGTCTCGCCGGTCCCCACCACGTAGTCCGTGGGCTGCGGCCGCTGCAGCATCCGCCACATCGCGTCCACGTAGTCGCCGGCGAACCCCCAGTCCCGGCGCGCATCGAGGTTGCCGAGCCGCAGCTCGCGGTCCTTCCCCTTCACGATCCGCGCGACCCCGTAGGTCACCTTGCGCGTGACGAACTCGAGCCCGCGTCGCGGCGACTCGTGGTTGAAGAGGATCCCGCTCACCGCGAACAGGCCGTAGGACTCGCGGTAGTTCACGGTGATCCAGTGGCCGTAGACCTTCGCGACCCCGTACGGGGACCGCGGATAGAACGGGGTCGACTCCCGCTGCGGCGTCTCCGCCGCCTTGCCGAACATCTCGGAGGAGCTGGCCTGGTAGACGCGCGCCGTGGGGTGCGCAAGCCGGATCGCTTCCAGTAGCCGGGTCACGCCGAGCGCGGTGAACTCGCCCGTGAGGACGGGCTGGGTCCAGGAGGTAGGCACGAAGCTCTGGGCCGCGAGGTTGTAGACCTCGTCGGGCTTCGCGTCGCGCACCACGGACGTGAGGGAGTGTTGATCGAGCAGGTCCGCCGGCACGATGTGGATGCGGTCGAGCAGGTGACCGATCCGCTCGTAGGAGTCGTGTGAGGTGCGCCGCACCACGCCCACCACCTCGTATCCCTTCGCGAGCAGCAGCTCGGCGAGGTAGGACCCGTCCTGGCCGGTGATCCCAGTGATCAGCGCGGTCCGGCGGGGTTGCCCAACCCCTTTGGCCGGTTTAGGTTTCGCGACGCCACCCTGGCGGGTGGGGTTGTGCTTGGGAGCGCTCATTTCTTCAGTCGGATCGGTCCATGGCGCGAGTGTGCGAGATCTGTGGCAAGGGCCCCGTGACGGGGCACACCGTCAGCCACGCGAACAATAAGACGAACCGCCGCTGGTATCCCAACCTGCAGCGGGTGCGCGCCGTCGTGAACGGCACCACGCGCCGGCTGCGGGTCTGTACGCGCTGTCTCAAGTCGAACCGCGTCACCAAGGCGGCCTAACGAAAAGGGGGACCCAGGGTCCCCCGTGCCGCTCGCGGCCGCCCTAGCCCGTCGCGCCGTCACTCACTCAACAATTCGATCCGAGCCACGTCGGCGCCGTCGCCTGCGCGATGGCCCAGCTTGACGATGCGGGTGTAGCCGCCGGGACGCGCGGCGAACCGCGGCCCGAGGTCTTTGAACAGCCGGTGCGTGACGGCCTTGTCCTTGATCCGTCGTTCGACCAGCCGGCGGGCGTGCAGGTCGCCCCGACGCGCCAGCGTGATGAGCCGCTCGGCGTAGGGGCGGAGCTCCTTCGCCTTGGCCTCGGTCGTCTCGATGCGGTCGTGGCGGAACAGGCTGGCGGCCAGGTTCGCGAGCAGCGCCTTCTTGTGGGTCGCCGTGCGCGAGAGCTGCCGGCCCTTGGCGCGGTGGCGCATTACTCGGGCTCCCGTCCTGCGCCCCCCCCCACCCCCCCGGCCTCCCCCTCCGCGTCGCTGACCTGCGCCTGCGGGGCGATGCCCTGATCGATCACCTTCAGCTCGCCCTCGGCCTCCTCGAACTTCATTCCGAAGTTGAGCCCTTCGCGCCGCAACAGGTCCGCGATCTCACCCAGCGCTTTCTCACCCACGTTCTTGACCTTCAGCAGGTCTTCCTCGCGGTACTGCACGAGGTCGGCGAGCGTGCGAATGCTCGAGTTCTTGAGCGAGTTGACCGAGCGCACCGACAGGCCGACGTCGTCGATCGACCGGGACAGCACCTCGCGCAACCGACCCGCCGCCGCGCCGCCGTTCCCCGCTGGCTGGGCGGCGACCATCGGGACCTTGCCGAAATCCACGAAGAAGCGGAAGTGCTCCTGCGCCAGCGCGGCCGCGTAGGCCACGGCGTCCTCCGGCGAGATCGTGCCGTTGGTCTCGACCGTCAGCGTGAGCCGGTCGTAGTCCGTGCGCTGCCCGACGCGGGTCTCGGCCACCGTGAAGTTGGCGCGCCGCACGGGATTGTAGATCGAGTCGATGCGCACCACGTCCACCGGCATGGTGCGGTCGATCGGGTGTTGCTCGGCCTCGACGTACCCGCGCCCCTTGTTGGCGTACAGCTCGCCGTTGATCTCGCGGTCGTCCTGGAGCGTGAACAGCAGCTGGTCCGGGTTCACGACGGTGACCGCGCCGTGGGCCTCGATGTCGCGCGCGTACACGGGCCCCGCCTTCTCGTGCTTGATGTGGAGCACGGCCTCGTCCACATCCGCCGCGAGCACCAGGGTCAGCTGCTTGAGCCGCTGGATGATCTGATGAACGTCCTCGACCACGCCGGGGATGGTCTGGTGCTCGTGGACCACGCCGTCGAGCCGGAAGGCCCAGACGGCCGCGCCGCGGAGCGAGGAGAGCAGCATGCGGCGCAGGGAGTTGCCGAGGGTGTAGCCGTAGCCCCGCTCCAGCGGCTGGAGACGGAACTCGGCGGCATTCGGGTTGTCTTCCCGCTTGGTCATCTCGACCAGGTGCGGGCGGACCAACCCGGTCAAATCGAGGGTCGTGATCACTTGGAATAGAGCTCGACGATGAGCTGTTCTTGCGCCGCGATCGGAATGGCGTCGCGAGTCGGCCGCTCCGTCATCTTCCCCAGCGCTTTGTCGGTATCGACGTGAATCCAGGACACGGGCTGGCCGCGGCCAGCCTGCTCGAGCGCATGCTTCACCAGCACCAGCTCGCGGCTCGCGTCGGCCACCTTCACTTCGTCGCCCGGACGCACCCGGAACGACGGCACATCCACCGTGCGGCCGTTGATCTGGATGTGCCGGTGCCGCACGAGCTGGCGCGCCTGCTTGCGCGACACGGCGAAGCCCATCCGATAGACGAGATTGTCGAGGCGGCTCTCGAGCGCGACCAGCAACGCCTCGCCGGTGACGCCGGGTTCCTTGAGCACGGCATCGAAGATGTTGCGGAACTGCCGCTCGGACAGGCCGTAAATGCGCTTGACCTTCTGTTTTTCCCGCAGCTGCCGCTGGTAGTCGGATGCCTTGCGGCGCCGCCCCGACGACTGGCCGTGCTGGCCGGGCGCGTAGGCGCGCCGCTCCACCGCGCACTTCTCGGTCAGGCAGCGCGTCCCCTTGAGGAACAGCTTCGTCCCCTCGCGGCGGCACAGCTTGCAGGCGGGACCGGTGTAGCGTGCCATGCGTCAGACCCGGCGCTTCTTGGGAGGCCGGCAGCCGTTGTGCGGGATCGGCGTCACGTCGCGGATCGAGCGGATCTGGAGGCCCGCCGTGGCGAGCGCCTGGATCGCCGACTCGCGCCCCGAGCCCGGCCCTTGCACGCGCACGTGGACCCGCCGGACGCCCAGGTTCAGCGCCTCGCGCGCCGCCTGCTCGGCGGCCACGGTGGCCGCGAACGGCGTCGACTTCTTCGAGCCTTGGAACCCGGCCTTGCCCGAGGAGCCCCACGTGATGGTGTTCCCCTGCATGTCCGTGATCGTGATGAGCGTGTTGTTGAACGTCGCCGTGATGTGGGCGATGCCCTCGGCTTCGACGACCTTCTTGGCGCGCTTGGCGCCCGCTGGTTTCGCTTGTGCCATTTACTTTTTGAGCAAGGGCTTTTTCTTGCCCGCGATCGCGCGCCGCGGCCCCTTCTTGGTGCGCGCGTTGGTGTGCGTGCGCTGGCCGCGCACCGGCAGGCCCTTGCGATGCCGCGACCCGCGATACGTGCCGATGTCCATCAGCCGCTTGATGTTCATCGCCACTTCGGTCCGGAGCGCGCCTTCGACTTTGTAGTCCCGCTCGATCACCTGTCGCAAGCGCGCCACCTCCGCGTCCCGCAGATCGCGCACCCGTGCGTCCGGACTGACCCCGGTCTCCGCCAGAATCTTTCTGGCGTTACTGGGGCCGATGCCGTAGATGTACGGAAGGGCGTACTGGATTTTCTTGTCGCGCGGCAGGTCCACGCCGGCAATGCGCGCCATGCGCTACCCCTGCCGCTGCTTGTGCTTGGGGTTGCGCTTGCAGATGACGCGGATCACACCCCGGCGCTTGATCACTTTGCAGTGCTCGCAGATCGGTTTGACGCTGGTCCGAACCTTCAAGAGGGCCGCTCCCGGAAAAAAATCCAATTGAATCGTGAACTATAGACGGGCCCGTAAGTTCTCGCAAGGGGCGCGATTACGGGGCACTCCGCAGCTCGGTGAGCCACCATTCGTTCCGAGCTTTCCGAAACCCCAAGAAGATCGTTTCGCGCCGCACGTCCGTCGTTCCCGCGACCACGTAGCGGCGCTCCAACTCGGCGTAGCCCCGCCCCGGCTCCACTTCGCGAACCGCGCTGACCGTGAGCGCGCGCTCGACAGCGCGCCGCAGGTGCCGCCGCAGCAACTCCACCGCCTGTGCGCGGTCGACGGGCGAGGACGGGTCGGCGCCCGGGATCTGGAACACCACGCTAGCACTTTGGCCCACAATCGCTTGCGCGTCGTGCCCGAGCCACGCCTGGCGCGTTCGCTCGGCCGCTTCCGCGAGCGAGCCCTGCGCCATCGCCCCGCCCGCGACGGCGGGGCTCACCAGGAGCGCGAATCCGAGCAGCCAGGATCTCATAGACTCTCCACCAACCGCTGGTACACCCGAACCGGGTCGGCGGCCCGCGTGATCGGGCGGCCCACGACGAGGTAGGTCGCGCCGCGCCGCACGGCCTCGGCGGCGGGCAGCGTGCGGGCTTGATCACCCGCGGTCTCGCCGGGCGCCCGGATCCCGGGCACGGCGATCCGCGGCCCGGGGCCGAACGCCTCGCGCAACAGGCCGAGCTCGTGTCCGGAGGCGACGACGCCCGCGAGCCCCGCGTCGAGCGCGAGCCGCGCCAGCCGCTCGGCCTCGAACCCGAGATCGGGGACCCCACGCCCCACGACGCGCTCGAACTCGCCCGTGTCGTGCGAGGTGAGCACCGTGACGCCGAGCAACGCCACGTCGCCCGCGGCCCTGGCGGCCGCGACGAGCATCGCCGGCCCGCCGAGCGTGTGCACCGTGGCCATCGCGACGCCCTGCTCGCGCGCGGCCTCCACGGCGCCGGCGACAACGGTCGGAATGTCGTGCCATTTGAGATCGAGGAACAGGCGCACCCCCCGCGCAGCGAACTCGCGCAGCAGCCCGGGCCCCTCGCGCACGTACAGCGCCGGCCCGATCTTGGCCCAGCGCAGTCCCGGCAGACGGGCGGCGAGGGCCAACGCGTCCCGGCCGCTCGCCACGTCGAGCGCGACCACGAGCTCAGCCACGCTCCAGCTCCTGCGCGACACGCTCCGGCACTCGCGGATCCGCGAGCGCCGCGGTGCCGATCGCGACGAGCGCCGCCCCCGCCCCGAGGTAGGCGCGCGCGTCCGCGGCCGTCCGGATCCCGCCGACCCCGATCACCGGAATGCCCGCGGCACTCACCGTGCGCGTGGCCAGCACGCCGATCGGCAGGAGGGCGGGCCCGCTCACCCCGCCCGACCCGTTCCCGAGTCGCCGGTCGAGCATGCCCGGGAGCGTGTTCACGAGGGTCACCGCGTCCGCCCCCTCGTCTCGCGCGAGCCGCGCCATGCCCGCGATGTCGGGGAGCACGGGCGACAGCTTCACGGAGATGGGCTTCGTCGCCGCGCCTCGGCAGCGGCGCACCAGTTCGCGCAGGCCGTCCGGCGTCGCGCCGAACTCGAGCCCGCCCGCGCTGGTATTCGGACAGGAAGCGTTGATCTCGAACGCGGTGATCACGGGCAGCTCGGTGAGGGCGTGAATCACCTTCACGTAATCGTCCACGGTCGCGCCGGCGACGTTCACGAGCACGCGCGCGCGCCGCACGTGCGCCGCGAGCCAGGACAGCTCGTGCGCGCGTACCGCCTCGAGGCCGGGGTTCGCGAGGCCCACGGCGTTGAGCATCCCACCCACGAATTCGGCGACGCGCGGCGCCGGATGGCCACGCCGCGGCTCGGGAGTCACGGCCTTGGTGACCATGCCACCCAGCGCGTCCAAGTCGATGACGTCCCGCACCTCGCGGCCGAAGCCGGCGGTGCCGGAAGCGAGGAGGACGGGATTTTGGAACGAGACGCCGAACAGCGCGACCGCCGTCACGGCGAGTCCCGCGGCGCTTTGCGCTCGAACTCCTGCAGGTACGCCGCGATCCCCTCAGCGACGGCGGACGCGATCTTATGCTGGCCGAACGCGGTCGCCAGGAACGCGCCGTCGGTGCGGTTCGTCGCGAACCCGGTCTCGACCAGAATCGCCGGCCGCCGGGCCGTGGTCAGCACCATGAAGGCGGCCTGCTGGACCCCGTGGTCGCCGCCCGGATGCACGGCCGCCACGCTGTCCTGCACCAGCTCCGCGAGTCGCGCCGACTCGCGCAGATACTCGTTCAGCTGCAGGTCTTTCAGGATGAAGTCGATCGGACCCTTGGCGGCTCTCGCGGGCGCCGATTCGAAGCGGATCGCGTCATTTTCCATGTTAGCGACCCGCTGTTGATCCTCGTTCTTCGCATCCGACAGGTAGTATGTCTCGACGCCGCTCGCCCGCTCGGCGCGCCTCCCGACGGGCATGGCGTTGACGTGGATGCTGACGAACAGGTCGCAGTCGGCCCTGCACAACGTCCCGCGGTCCGTGAGGTCGATCAGCGTGTCGGACGAGCGCGTGAGCGCGGCCCCGATGTCGCGCCGCGTCAACTCCGCCTTGAGCAACCGCGCGATCGCCAGCGTGATGTCCTTCTCCACGAGCCCGGCCGGAAAGAAGCGGCCCGGATTGCCGGGGTCGGCGCCGCCGTGGCCGGGGTCGATCACAACCGTGTGATGGAAGCGGAGTCCCGTGAGAGGGTTCGGCGCGGCCCCGGCGCGCACGGGCGAGCTGGCCGGGGAGGCGGGTGTGGGAGCCGTGGCCGTGGGCGGCGGCACGCCGGCCACGGCCGCCGCGACCGGCAGCTCCACGAGGCGCGCCGCGGCCGCGTCCCAGCGGTAGCGGGGTGCCAGGGCGCGGGGCACGCAGTCGGCGAGCCAGTTGAGCGGCAGGAACAGCGTGTCTCGAGCCGCGTACGGCTCGCCCACCAGCCCGTAGACGACGCCATCGACCCGCACGAACGGCGCGCCCAGCTGGAACAGGAACACCGCGCCGGCGAGGCTCACGGTTGCGCGCGACCCTTGGAGCGTCACCACCAAGCCGAGCGGCTGGGCCAGGAGCGGCGCCGCCACCGCGGCGCTGCCACGCTGCATCGTGACCGGCACCGTCGTCTCACCGCGCGGCGTGGCGATCACGACCGCCGACGGCGCCGGTCCGGGACCGACCAGGAGCCAGAGCAGACGGAGGATCATCCGCGCTTCCCTCGGATGCCGCGCGCCAGCTCACGCTCGGCCACGCGCCGCTTGAGATCCTCCCGCTTGTCGTGCAGGTGCTTCGCCTTGGCGAGGGCGATCGCCACCTTCGCGACGCCGTCCTTGAAGTACAGCTCGAGCGGCACGATGGTGAGGCCCTTGCGGCTGGTGCCGCCGATGAGCTTGCGGATTTGGTGTGCGTGTAGCAGCAGCTTGCGGGAGCGGGCGGGCGGCGGATTGTTGTAGCTGCCGGGGAGATACGCGGAGATGTTCAAGCCCTCGAGCCACACCTCGCCGCGCTTGACGTGGGCGTACGCCTCGCCCAGGCTGGCCTTCCCCGCGCGCAGCGACTTGACTTCCGTTCCCGTGAGCACCAGGCCGGCCTCCCACGTCTCCAGGAGATGGTAGTCATGTCGCGCCCGCGGGTTGCGCGCGATGGTGACTTTATCCACGGGGCCAGGGCAAGATAGAAACCGCGTCCGGAGCGGTCAAGCCAAGAGTTGACTTGAGGTTAACCAGCGGCTTAGATTCGCCGTTCCGCTCCGCGAGCCGAAGTGGTGGAACTGGTAGACGCGCTGGCTTCAGGAGCCAGTGGGCGCAAGCCCGTGGGGGTTCGAGTCCCCCCTTCGGCATGCACCGTCGGACGGTCGGAGAGTCGGACGGTTGGACAATGCGACCTGCCTGCGCCTAACAGTCCGACTGTCAGACAGTCCGACTGATCCTCAGTAGCGCGGCAGACTCGGATCCACGTTCACCGCCCATGCGTCGATGCCCCCGCGCAGGCTGCGTACCTTCGAGAAACCCGCCGCCTTGAGGATTTCGAGCGCTTTGAGGGACCGCGCGCCATGGTGGCAGTGCGTCACGATCTCGCGATGCCCGTCCAGCTCGCCGAGGCGGTCCGGCAGCTCGCCCAACGGAATGAACAGCGCCCCGTCGATGTGGACGATCTCGTGCTCGTGTGGCTCGCGCACGTCGATCACCAACAGGTCGGGGTTGCGCTGCCACTCCTCCTTGAGCTCCTGCGCGGTGATCTCCGCCCCGCCGTATGCCGGCTCCGCGCCGATGCCGCAGAACGCCTCGTAGTCGATCAACCGCGTGACGGTCGGGTGCCGGCCGCACACCGGGCAGTCGGGATCTTTGTCGAGCTTGAGCTCGCGGAACTCGAGCTTGAGGGCGTCAAACAGCAGTAGGCGGCCGATCAGCGAATCGCCCGCGCCGAGAATCAGCTTGATCGTCTCCATCGCCTGGATCGAGCCGATGATGCCTGGCAGCACGCCGAGCACGCCGCCTTCGGCGCACGAGGGCACCAGTCCCGGCGGGGGCGGTTCCGAGTAGAGGCAGCGGTAGCAGGGCCCCTCTTTGGCGTAGAACACCGAGGCCTGCCCTTCGAACCGGAAGATCGAGCCGTACACGTTCGGCTTGCCGAGCAGCACGCACGCATCGTTCACGAGGTAGCGCGTCGGGAAGTTGTCGGTCCCGTCCGCCACGATGTCGAACTCGCGAATGATGTCGAGCGCGTTCTCCGACGTGAGCCGGGCCTCGAAGGTCTCCACTTGGACGTTCGGGTTCAGGTCCCGGATGCGTTCCCGCGCGGACTCGAGCTTGGGCCGCCCGACCTGGGACGTGCCGTGCAGGATCTGCCGCTGGAGGTTAGTCTTGTCGACGACGTCGAAGTCGACCAGCCCGATCGTGCCCACGCCCGCCGCGGCGAGATACAGGGCCGCGGGCGACCCGAGCCCGCCCGCCCCCACCAGCAGGACGCGCGCCGCCTTGAGCTTGCGCTGCCCCTCCATTCCGACGTCGGGGAGGATGAGATGCCGCGAATAGCGCAACACCTCCTCGTGCGACAGCTTCGGCAGCCCTTCCGCCACCGCCGTCCCTCCAGCGATGCTCGGGATGATCGACACGGTGTCCCCCGGCTGCACGCGCGTCTCCTGCTGCGCCAGCCGCCGGATATCCCGGTCGTTGACGTAGACGTTCACAAAGCTGCGCAACCGGCCGTCCGCCGCAAACAGGTGCTGCTTCAGGGCGGCGTGCTCGCCGGCCAGGCGCTCCAACAACTCCCCCACGCTCGCGCCCTCGACCTCGAGCGTGTCGCGCCCGTCCACAAATGGGCGGAGCGGGGTGGGGATCAAGACCTTCACTGCCATACGGCCTTCCGTTCCTCGATGGTGATCGGTTCCTCCGCGAACGCCCCGCGGTCGTCCGCGAGGACCCAGCTCTTGAGCTCGCCGGCGCGCCCCCGCGCCACCGCCACGATGGCGTACGACAGCCAGGGCCAAGCGTGCTCCCGGTCGAACGCGGATGGCGCCGGCGGGTGATCGGGATGCGAGTGGTACACACCGATCACCTCCAGGCCGTCGCGGTCCAACCGGCCCTGCGCGCGGCGGAAGGAGTCGGGATCGATGAGGTAGCGGTTGCGTGCCGAGTCGGTCCGCTGGTTCACGAGCGGCACGAGCTGGACCGCGACCTTGCGGTCGCCCTCGATCGCGCCGCCGATCACGCCGCAGGCCTCGGCGGGATAGTCCGCCTCGCCGTGGCGGTGGATGGCCGCGACGTGCCGGGGATCGAGCACGAGCGTCATACGCTGTCGCCCGCCAGCCGGCGATGCTCGCTCAGATAGCGCGTCCCCGAGTCGGGGGCGATCACGACAACGACGGCGTCTGACGGTCGGACCGTCGGACGGTCGGACAGTACCCGCTCGGCCGCGAGCACGGCAGCGCCGGTGGACCACCCGACGAATAGTCCCGCCTCCCGTGCCAGGCGCCGCACGGCGTCGTCCGCTTCCTCCGTCGCGACGAACTCCATGCGATCCGGAACCGCCGGATCGAAGATTCCCGGCACGATCGCGGTGTCGAGGTGCTTCAGTCCCTCGAGCCCGTGGAACGGGCCGTCCGGCTGGACCGCGACCAGCTCGATCTCCGGGTTCAACTCCTTGAGGCGCCGGCCCGTGCCCATCATCGTGCCCGTGGTGCCGAGTCCCGCGACGAAGTGAGTGATCCGGCCATCGGTCTGCCGCCAGATCTCTTCCGCAGTGGTGACGTAATGCGCCCGCGCGTTGGCCGGGTGGTTGTATTGGTCCGCGTACCAGTAGTGCTCCGGCCGCGCCGCGGCCAGCTCCCGCGCTTTTCGGATGGCGCCGTCCGAGCCGTCGAGCGGATCGGTGAACACCACCTCGGCGCCGTAGACCTCGAGCAACGCCTTCCGCTCGGCGCTCGCATTCGCGGGAACGCATGCCGTCACCCCGATGCCCGCCGCGGCGCCCAGCATCGCGTAGGCGATCGCCGTATTGCCGCTCGACGCGTCGAGCAGCCGCTTCCGGGGCAGCTGGCCCCGCGCGATGCCGTCCCGCAGAATGAACAGCGCCGCGCGATCCTTGACGGAGCCACCGGGGTTGAGCCACTCGGCCTTGAGAAAGACGGACGGTAGAGGGCGGTCGAGGGCGGTAGCAGGCGGTACAGGAATCAGGGGCGTGTTGCCAACCAGCCCCCAGAGCGCCGGCTCCGGGGTCCTCGCCTCTACCGCCCTCTTCCGTCTTCTACCGCCCTCTACTGCCGCTTTCATTCCGCTCCCTTCACGATCGGCGCTCCCACGAGGTTCCCCCACTCGGTCCACGAGCCGTCGTAGTTGCGCACCTTCTTGACGCCGAGCAGGTACTTGAGCGCGAACCACGTGTGGCTCGAGCGCTCGCCGATGCGACAGTACGCGATGACCTCGTCCTTGCCGTCGATGACCTTCGCGCCCTTGTAGAGCTGGAGCAGCTCGTCGTACGACTTGAACGTACCGTCGGGCGCGACGGCCTGACCCCAGGGGATGTTCTTCGCGCGAGGGATGTGGCCCGCGCGCTGCGCGGTCTCCGTCATCCCGGGCGGCGCGATGATCTCGCCCACGAACTCCGGCTTCGACCGGACATCCACGAGCGCGATCTGCCTCGCCTTGAGCGCCCGCTCCACGTCCGGCCGCTTCGCGCGGATCGCGGCATTCACCTTCTTCGGCACCGGGTAGTTGGCGGGGCGCACGTTGGGGCGCTCCGTCACGAGCGCTCGCCCGTCCGCCACCCACCTCGCGCGGCCGCCATTCATCAGCTTCGCGTTCGTGTGTCCATACAGCTGCAGCAACCAGAACGCGAACGCCGCGAACCAGTTGTTGTTGTCCCCGTACAGGATCACCGTGGTCTTGGGCGTGACGCCGGCGTCGGACAGCAGCTTGGCGAACGCCTTCTTGTCCGGGATGTCGCGGCGTACCGGGTCGTTCAACTGGGACTGCCAGTTCCAGCCCACTGCTCCGGCGATGTGTCCGGAGTCGTAAGCGGTCGTATCCACGTCCACTTCGATCAGCCGAATAGCGGGATCGGAGAGATGCCCCGCCACCCATTCGGTGGAGACGAGCACCTCGGGATGCGCGTATGCCACGACGTCCTCCAATCGTGTTAAACCCGACAGCGCGAGTCGGGTTTCAGTTGAAAAAAAACAATCGGGATGGCGGGACTAGTTCCCGGCCAGGACCCCGGCGATGTGGTACAGCTCGGGCTCGTCGTGCGTGAGGTCCGCGAGCGAGACGCTGGCCAGCAGGTCATTGATCCGCTGCTCCAGCATTCGCCAGACCGGCCGGATGCTGCACGACGCGTCCGGACTACATCGTTGAGGGTCGACCGGGTGGAGATCGCAGTTGACTTCGAAGGTGACGTGCTCCGAGGCCTCGATCACGTCCTTCACGCTGATGGCGTGTGGCTTGCGCGCGAGGTGATACCCGCCCTTGGCGCCGCGGACCGAGTCTACGAGGCCCGCCCGCCGGAGCCGCAGCAGGATCTGCTCGACGTAGTCGTGCGGCAGCCGCTCCTGCTCGGCGAGCTCGCGCGCCGCGACCGGCCCACCCGGGCCCTGGCCCGCGCGCTTCGCGAGGTTCACCGATACAATCAAGCCGTACTCGGCCCAGGTGGTGACGCGCATGGAGGGAATATGCGAGCTAGAGTGCTGGGATTCAATGGGCGGGCGGAAGAGGACGGTAGAGACGCCCTCTACCGCCCTCTACCGCCAATTGCCGGGCTCACGCTCACGCCCACCTGCACCCCGAACACGTTCTCGCCACCGTTTCGCTGGAGCCACAGGACCCGGGTATTCACGTTCCACATCACCCGCCCGCCGTACACGTCGACCCCGATGCCGCCGTCCGCCCCTTGGGCGAGGCCCCGGTCCGGACCCTGCGAGTACACGCCCGCGAGCAGCAGGCCCACTTCACCGTACAGCCGACCCCAGCCAGGGCGCCAGGACGCTTCGTAGCCGGGCGCGAACAGAATGGCGTTCTCGTCGCACCCCGAGGGTGGGCAGCCCCCACTGATCCGAAGGGGTGCGTAATCGATCTGCAGCCCCACGGTGCCCGCCTTCTTCGTATCGCGCCGGAACCGCGCGCCGACGAACGGCGCCCGTCCACGGAGCGAGCCGGAGACGGGAATGAAAAAGCTCGCCGCCGGACCGAGCGTGCCGTCGAGAAACTCGCCCTTGCGGACGCTGCCGAGCGCGACCGCGGCGTTCGCCACCGCCTCGAGGGCCCGGATCTGGCTCCCCGGAACCTCGAAGAAGCGCCCTTCAAGGGTCGCGGCCGCGGCGTTCGCGAAGTTCACGCGCACGCCGAGCCCGAACCCGAGCGCCAACTGGCTCGACGTCGACACGGTGTCCTGACAGACCACCGGAAGGCACGGGGTCGTCGACTCCGTCACCCGGGCGAGGCCGAGCGTCGTGCCGGCGAAAGGCGCGACGACGCCGCGCGTGCCGACCGGGTAGTAGTACGAATCGAGACCATACAGGGTAAGCCGTCGGACCTGGTTGCTCTCCGTGGCCAGGTCGTCATAGCGGGCGATCGTGAGACCGGTCTCACCGTCGTCCCCTGTGATCAGGGCGGCGGACCCGCCGAACGAGGTGAAACTGTGGCTATTACCCGACAGATCTTCGAGCGAGATCGACGAGATCGTCGGGCCGAGCCTGAACCGTCGCTGCGCGTGCACGGATGAAGCCGTCGCGAGCGACAGGGCGGCGAGGAGCAGGAGCGGTGTGCGCATGGAGGAACGGCTAACTGCGGTGAGGGGTCGGATGCCGTGACTGGCATCACGACCCCTCGCGTGACGCGCGTTACTTGACGAGCAATCCGATGAGCAGGCCGGCGACGTTCATCCGGACGAGCCACGACCAGAACGTCGCCTTGAGCAACGGTCGAACCTTGTCATACCACACGCCGCTGCCGATGGTGGACAACGCGATGGTGGACAACCACAGCAGCGTCGCGAACTCCATCCCCGCCAGGGGGCCGCCGCCCTGTACCCACAGCCCGCCCTTGAGGCGTTGATAACCGCACGCGAGCAGGAGACCGAAGACGAGGGCCAGCACGGCCGACTTCAGCATGGCTGGCAGCATCATCTTCCTCCGTTCCTCGGGCGTGGGCGGCATCGTGCCGAACGCGCGCATTTCCGGGCCCGTGAAGACCTTCCCCCACATGACGTAATCGGCGAAGAACGCGCCGACGCCTGCGATCAGCCCCGCGACGAGCCAGTGCATACTTGTTCCTCCGGTGTACGGTTCACTTGCGCTGTCCAGGAACGCCCAATTCAGTCATGGCGAGCAGATCGAGGACCTCGTCGAGATCCTTCCCCTTGAGCACTCCCTTTTCCATCACCAGTTGGCGCACCGTGACGTTCTTGGCCAGCGCCTCGCGGGCGAGCTTCGCCGCTTCGGCGTAGCCGATCTTGGGCGCGAGCGCGGTCACCAGGGCGGCGCTCCGCTCCAGCCAGTGGGCGCATTGGGCTGCGTCCGCCTCGATGCCCTCCACGCACCGCTCGGCGAAGACGCGGGAGGCGTTGGTGAGAATCAGCATGGTAAAGAGCAGGTTGTGCGCGATCACCGGCATCATCACGTTCAGCTCGAGCTGGCCGGCCTCCGCTGCCGTCGCGATCGTGACGTCGTTGCCGATCGCCTGGTAGCAAACCATGTTCACCATTTCGGCGATCGACGGGTTCACCTTCCCGGGCATGATGCTCGAGCCCGGCTGCACCGGCGGCAGCACGATCTCGGCGAGCCCGGTGCGCGGTCCGGACGCGAGCAGCCGGATGTCGCTCGCGATCTTGGCCAAGTCCACCGCGTAGGTGCGCAACGCGCCCGAGAGCGCCGCCGCGTCGCCCATCGACTGCATCAGCTGCACGCGATCCGCACCCTCTCGCAGCTCGAGACCGGTGATCGCGCGCAGGTGCTTCACCATCAGTCCGGGGTACTGCGGCTCAGCGTTCAAGCCCGTTCCGACGGCCGTGCCGCCGATGCCAAGGTCGCGCAACCCGTCCGCGGCCTGGGCGATCCGGTCGCGATTGCGCTCGACGGTGCGTCCATAGGCCGTGAACTCCTGCCCCAGGCGGATCGGCGTCGCGTCCTGCAGGTGCGTACGCCCGGCCTTGAGGATGCCGTCGAACGCCTTGCCCTTCGCGAGCAACGCGCGCGCGAGCCGGCTCAGCGCCTCCAGCAGCGCGGGCAGGCGGGCGAGCGCCGCCAGTCGGATGGCGGTGGGGATCACGTCGTTCGTGGACTGCGCCATGTTGACGTGGTCGTTGGGATGCACCGGCGTGTATGCGCCTCGCTTGCCCCCCAAGAGCTCGTTCGCGCGGTTGGCGAGCACCTCGTTCGCGTTCATGTTATGCGACGTCCCGGCGCCCGCCTGGTAGGGATCCACGAGGAAGTCGTCGCGGTGCTCCCCGCCGAGCACTTCCGCCGCCGCCTGCACGATGGCCTCCGCGAGCCTCGGGTCGAGACGCTTGGTATGCTTGTGGGTGAGGGCGGCGGCCTGCTTGATCCAAATGACGGCATCGACGAACGGGGCGAGGGGCAACAGGTGGGAGATCGGGAAGTTCTGGCGCGCCCGCTCGGTCTGAATCCCGTACAGCGCCTCCCCGGGAACCGGCAGCTCGCCCAGAGAATCGCGCTCCATGCGGGTCGCGCTCATCGCCTCCGTCCGTTCGGTCACCGCGCCGTCCGTCTCAAACCAGGAATCGCCCATGACGAAAGAATTCTACGTGCCGAGTGGGGAGTGCGGAATGCGGAGTAGCAGGGAAGGCTCCTGGGCGCCACGACCCCCGCCCTAACGCTCCGCACTCCTCATTCCGCACTCCGCACTATTTCGTCGGCTCAACCCGTAAACTGTCGTTGAACCGATTGAAGTACTCCGTCATCCCGATCACGAGCGTGATCTCGACGATCTGTCCCTCGTCCCATGATTGCCGCAGGCGGCCGTAGAGCGCGTCGCTGACCTCGTGCCCCGACCGGTGCACGACAGCGGCGTATTCGAGCGCCGCCTGCCAACCGGGCTCCAGCCGCTCGAGCGGCGTGCCAGCGCCACGATCCTGGATCGCTTCCACCAGCTCCGCGTCCGCGCCCTTCTGTCTCGCCAAGACAGTGTGGGAATTGAGTCAGTAGCGGCAGCGGTTCAAGTGGGAGATGCGCACCCACAGGAGCTCCTTCAAGAGCGGCGGCACGGTGCCCTCGTTCATCACCGTGCGGAAGTGCGCGATCATGGTCCGCAGGTGGCTCGGCCGCAGTGCCACCGTGCGGAACATATTGGGGATGTTGCCCCGCTCCTTGAGATACGTGTCGAAGATCGGCCGCACCTCAGGCGCGGCCTGGTCCGGTGTGAGCGGCGTGATCCGCGGCTCGGTCATGATCCCTCTCCGGTTCGCTTGCCCCAGCCGATCTTGAGCAATTGCACGGCTGCGTGGTAGCCGACCTGCCGCACCAGCGCGTACACGCCGAGCACGGTCAGCAGGACGGCCGTGTAGAACCGCCACAGGAGCAGCATCGTCACCTGGTGTGGTCCGAAGTCTCCGGCGAACCCGTTCAGGAACGCAACCTCGAGACCGCCGCCGCCGGACGGCAACGGCACGACGAGGGGCGCGTGGAGCAAGGCCAGCGCGCCGAAAAACATCTCGCTGAACGGCGGGTGCCCCTTCAGGCCCCACGCCAGCGCCGGGAGGATGAGGGCGCGAGCCGCGAGGCTGATCACGGTGAGTAGCGCCGCCACCGCCAGGGCCCATCGCGGCGCCCGGCGCACGTGCGCCCACGCCACCCGCCACTGGCGGCGCACGCGATGCCGGATCATTCCCGAGCGGGTGAGCCGCTGCAACAGGTAGATCGTGAGCAGCCCGATGAGCGCGATGATCTCGACCGTGACGAGCTCGCCCGCGCGATGCCGGTGCAGCCACTCGCGCGCGGCATCACGCCAGTCGGGCACGTAATAAGCGAACAGCGCGGCCCCCGCGATCAGGAAGACCGGCCACTCGGCCGCCACCTCCACGCCGATCGCGACGATACCGGTCACGGGCCGGACGCGGGCTTCGTTGAGGCCGAGGAAGCGGGCCGGCTCGCCCCCCAAGCGGTTGGGCGTGAGCTGCGACGCCGCCTCGCCGTAGAGGTTGAGCCGGAAGGCATGGTGGAACGACAGCCGGCCGCCCGCCGTCCACACGGCGAGTTGGATCCGCCAGGCGCGGACCACGCAGTCGATGGCGAGCAGCGCCAGGGAAAGGAGGTGACCCACCGCGCGGTCAGTCGGAACAGTCGCCCAGCGGGTAGAGAAAGCCGCAGTTGGCACAGGGGTCCTTGCAGCCCCACGGCTTGGGCCGGACCTCGGCGCCGCAGCGCAGGCAGGTCGGCCGCTCCTCAGGCGAAGCGGTCGGCGCCGGAGAGGAACGGATTGGCGCGGCGCTCTCGTCCAACGGTGGTTTCCGGTCCATGACCGGCGTACACGATGGTGGAATCCGGAAGCGGAAGCAACTCGCGCTCGATGCTCCGGATGAGCGTCTCGAAGTCGCCGCCCGGCAGGTCGGTGCGCCCGATGGACCCCGCGAACAACACGTCCCCGGTGAACACGACGCCTTCCCCCACCAGGCACACGCTGCCGGGCGAATGCCCCGGCGCGTGGCGCACCACGAAGGACAGCCCTCCCACCCGAACCGTCTCGCCGGGGACGAACTCCCGGTCGGGGGGTGGCATGGATTCGACCGGAACGCCGAACGCCAAGCCCTGCTGCACGGCGTGATCGAACAGCTCCCGATCGGCGGGATGGAGGTGCACGGGAGCGCCCGTCTCCCGCTTGAGGCGGGGGACGCCCATCACGTGATCCAGGTGCGCGTGGGTCAGCCAGATCGCCGCAGGGCGGGCACCGGCCGCGGCGATCTTGTGCAGGATGAGGCCCGCCTCTTCCCCCGGATCGATGACCGCGCACGCGCCGCTCGGCTCGTCGATCACGAGGTAGCTGTTTTCCACGAACGCCCCGTTGGGGATCTGGACGATCTTCACGGCTGGGGGGGTGCGGGTGCGGGTGCGGGTGCGGGGACGGGGGGCCGGCTAATCCTGCGCGCCCAGCGTCGCGCGATACTTCTCCACCGCGATCGCCGCGGTCGTGGCGTCGCCCACGGCCGTGGTGATCTGGCGGGTGAGCTGGCTGCGCACGTCGCCGGCAGCAAACAGGCCCGGCATCGAGGTCATCATTCGCTCGTCGGTCACGAGGTACCCGCTCGCGTCGTGCTTGACGTGGCCCTCGACGAGCCCGGTATTCGGCTTGAAGCCGATGAAGATGAACACGCCACCGATCGTGAGGGTGGACCGCTCGCCCGTCGCCGTGTCCGCGAGCACCAGGTGATCGGTACCCCTGTCGTTGCCTGTGATCTCCAAGACCTGCTTGTTCCAGATCATCTCGATCTTCGGGTTGGCGAAGGCGCGCTCTTGGAGAATCTTGGAGGCGCGCAACTGCCGGCGGCGGTGCACGATGTACACCTTGCTGGCGTAGCGCGTGAGGTAGTCGGCCTCCTCGACCGCGGCGTCGCCACCGCCCACGACCGCGAGCACCTCGCCCTTGAAGAACGCACCGTCGCACACCGCGCAGTAGGAGACACCCTTCCCCGCGTATTCCTTCTCACCCGGCACGCCGAGCTTCACGGGAGTCCCGCCGGCGGTGAGGATGACGGCGGGCGCGCGGTACACCTTCCCCCGCGCGGTCTCGACGTCGAACCACCCGTCCCCGGCCTTCCGGATGCGCGCGACGGTATCGGTGACGAGCTCGGCGCCGAACTTCTTCGCGTGCTCCGTCATCTTCTGGGCGAGCTCCCACCCTTTGATGCTCTCGAACCCGATGTAGTCCTCGATCGAGTCGGTGTTGAGAAGCTCGCCGCCTGGCGCGCCCCGCTCGATCGTGAGCGCCCGCAGCATGCCGCGGCCCGCGTACATCGCGGCGCAGAGCCCGGCGGGTCCGGCGCCGACGATGATCACGTCGTATCCGTTATTCACGTTGCCTGTCATCCGTCGTCCGTGGTCCGTTCTCCGTTGTGCGACCGGAACTCCAAGCTCGGCGGCTCGGCGTCGCCCGCCAACGCACGCGCCAGCCGCTCGCCGAACGCCACGGTCTCGAACTCCACGTCCCCACGCTGCGGTCCCGCCAGCTTTGCCAGCGCCGACCCTCCCACCACCGCAACGCCGTGTCGATTGCCGCGGCGTTGGTGCAGCAACGCCGCCGCGGCCTGAATCAGCCCCTGCCACACACTCGCTGCGCCAGCGTCGCCGTCCTTAATAATAGAACGCCAGACGGTTTCCAGGGCTTCGTGGGCGCGCCAGTATTCGCCGGCGTTGAACAGCTCGCGGGCGCGAGTCAAGATCGCTCGGCGCTTTTGAGGCGTCATCCGTCATCCGTTGTCCGTCATCAGTTTGTCCGTTGCACCAACGGATGATGGATGACGGATGACGGATGCCGGCCCGAGCCTGAGCAGGTTCACCGCCCCATGGCAGCTCGAAATCGTCCCCACGAGCACGGCCGCGGCGGCACCGCTCTCGCCCGCGGCCCGCACCATCGCGTCACCCTCGAGCACCGCGTCCACGGCGAACGTGCCGACGCCGAACACATGGTGGCGACATACGAACAGCGCCGGACCGAACACGGGCTCGCCCGCCGCCCGCAGCCGGTCGGCGAGCCCCCGCACGGCATCCCCCATCTCCCACGCACGGACGCTCCCGATCGCCGGGCAGATCGCGGGCTCCACACAGTGCGTGGGGCAGACCCAATCGGCGAACGAGACGTAGCGGGTCCGGTCCGGCGCCGTCCGGTCGTACGGCGTCCCCAGCGTGCCGGGGACGGCGCCCGCGTCGATGGCGCGACCCGGCCACCGCTCCCGCGCGCGCGCCAGGACCCATTCGAACATGAGGTGTGGCATGAGGGGGGACGGGACGATGTAGTCCTGCGGCTCGCCAAGCCGCGTCCGCTCGGCGCCACCCAGGAGCCTCGCGAAGTAGACGCGCCAATCGGCCGCGACGAAGCCGCGGTCGGGCGCCTCGCCCAACTCGGCGCGCGCCCGGCACGCGGGATCGCGGTCGACGACGATCACGCGACGAAAGCGCGCTTTCCCCTTCTGCTTCGCTCGGGCCAACTGACCCGCGTAGAACATCCCGTAGCAGCCGCCGCCGACGACGATCACGTCCCGCATGACGATCGCGTCGCTCATCGCATCGGCCGGCGCGCGCGCTCCACGGCTAGACATCCCCGGCCACGGGGAGGATCTCGCCCGTGACTGCGCTCGCCTCGTCGCTCGCGAGGTAGAGCACGGCCGACACGAGGTCCTCGAGCTCCACCCACCGAACCTTCGCGTCCTTCAGCTGCGCGAGGTTGTCGGCGGTTTTCATCAGGCCGGGCGCGACCGCATTCACTCGCACGCCATCGTCCCGGAACTCGCGGGCGAGCGCGCGGGTGAGCCCGGCGACCGCGGATTTCGCGGCGATGTAGGCGGCCATCTGGCTCTGCGGCTTGACGACCGCGACCGACGCGAAGTTGACGATCGCGCCGCCGCCGCGCCTGCGCAGCGCGGGAATCGCCGCCTGGGACACGAAAAACGTCGTCTTGATGTTGATGGCCAGCTCGCGGTCCAGCTGCTCGGGAGCCAGGTCGAGGGCGGACCCGTAGTTCCCCAGTCCGCCCGCGACGTTGACGACCACGTCCAACCCGCCGAACTGCTGCTCGGCGGCGGCGACCGCCCGGCGCGCGATGTCGGGGCCGGCGAGGTCGCCCGCCACAGGCCGCACGGCGAACCCCTCGCCCGCGAACTCCTCGGCACGGTCCGCGAGCCCGCCGGCATCCCTGCCGGCGATGACGAGCTTCGCTCCGGCGCTGCCGAATCCGCGGGCGACCGCGTGACCGATCTGGCCCACCCGGCCGACCCCCGTGATGAGCGCCACCTTCCCATGAAAGTCAGGAGGCACGAGTGAGCGGCGCGACGATGTCGTCCACGGGCGGCGCTCCGCGCTCGGCGAACGCGATCGTGCCGTCCCGCTTCACGACGTACACGGAGCGTTGGATGCCCTTCCCGTCCTCCCTGAGCGCGTGGTAGGCGCGCGCCATCGCCCGGTCGGGGTCCGACAGCAGCGGGAAGTTGAAGCCGAGCTTTTTCGCGTAGCTCGCGTGGCTGTCCACGCCCGCCGGATTGACGCCGAAGGGCTGGACACCCGCCCGCTCGAAGTTCGCCATCTCATCGCGCACGGCGGAGAGTTGGCGGTTTCACCCGGGAGTATTGTTGCCCGGATAGAATACCAGCGCGACGTGCTTCGTCTTGAGGACGTCAGCCAGTGCGTAGGTCTTGCCGTCGGAGGCCTGAGCCTTGAACGCCGGCGCCTTGCCGCCGACCTGCAACAGGTCGCTCATGGATTCACGAGTCCGCGTGACGGTTATGCGCGACGCTTCTCGCGCGACGCTCTTCTAGCTGTTCCAGCCACTCGAGCGGGATCTCGAGCCCGCCTAGGGGCGCGTGGGTCTCGCCGAGCTCCGTGTCACCGTGCCAATCCGACCCGCCGGTGATGGCGAGCCCGAGCCGCTCGGCAACCCGGGTGAGGCGCTGCTCGGTGGCGGGAGCGTGGCTCGGGTGTCGGACCTCCAGGCCGTCCAGACCCTGCGCCTGGAATGTCCGGATCTGGCCCTCGCTGCCGTGCTGGCCGAGGTGCGCCGCCACGGCGATCCCGCCGACCGCGTGCACCAGCGCGGTGACCTGGTCCAGGGTCGGCAGCGGCTTTGCGACGTAGCCCGGCTTGCCGCGCCCGAGATAGCGCACGAACGCCTCGTTCATGCTCGCGCTCACGCCGCGCTCGACCAGCGCGCGCGCCACGTGGGGCCGCCCGACCGCCCCGCCCTCTGCGGCAGTCACCACGTCCTCGAACTCGACCTTCACACCCAGCCGCTGCAGCCGCTCGACGATCTGCTCGGCACGACGGCGGCGGGCCGCCCGCGTGCCGGAGAGAAATTCCTCGAGCTGGGCATGCCCGGGAGGGAGAAAGTAGCCGAGCACGTGCAGCTCGCCCCACGGCGCCTTGACGCTGAACTCACACCCGGGCACGACGCGGACCCCGGACCTGGCTCCTTCCTCCGCCGCCTCCTCGACCCCGTCGGTGGTGTCGTGATCGGTCAGCGCGATGGCCGCGAGGCCGGCCGCCTTGGCCCGCCGCGCCACTTCAGCCGGAGCATACTCTCCGTCCGATGCGGTGGAGTGGCAATGCAGGTCAACGCGCGCCGTACGCGCCCTCCGGAGCTGTCCATGCCGGCTGCGATTCGTGGAACAACTGCACGAGCTGGCGCTCGGAGAGCTCGGCCAGGGCCGCGTCGGGGCTGCGGTTGCCGATGGGAGCGTAGCGGGTGAAGCGACGGCGGCGCTCGGGACCAGTCCCCTGCTGGAACACGAGTCCGAACTGGTCGCGCGGGTAGACGGTCACGCGTCCCGACGGATACACCTGCCACGTCTCGCCGTGCACCGTAATCGTGCGTCCCGCCATGGTATGCCCGCTCCTAGGCGCCGGTGGGCGCCGCGAGCGAGACCTCGGTCCACAGCTCCCAAGCGTCGGGGGCGTAGGTGCCGAGCGCCTGGAGCTGCCGCTCGAGCTTGATTTCCTCGGGGAGCCGCGAGGCTTGCGCCCGATGGGACATCTCGGTCGGGCTCTCGGAGAACTCGGTGAAGAGCTGCGGATCCTGGGCGTTGCGGAACAGCCAGATGCGCTGGCCGCGGGCGTCGGCGAACTGGCACAGCTCCCGCAGGGTGGCGAGGTAGTCGGCCTCGTTCGTGGGGGGCACCCGCACGCGCGCGGCGGTGAGGACCTTGGGCATGGCTAAATCGCTCCCTCCGGGAAGTCCTCGAGCGTCCGCTTCACGTCGGCAAGGAACCGGTCCGCATCCGCGCCGTCCACGATCCGATGATCGTACGACATGGACACGACACCCATGGTCCGGATCGCGATCGTGTCGGTGCCGTCGGGGAGGGTCAGCACGTGGGGGCGCTTCTCGATCGCGCCGACGCCGAGGATCGCGACCTGGGGCTGGTTGATGATGGGCGCGCCCGCGTAGGAGCCGAACACGCCGGGATTGGTGATGGTGAACGTACCGCGCTGGATCTCATCGGGAGACAGCTTCTTGGTCCGCGCGCGCTCGCCCAGATCGTTGATCGCGCGCGCGATGCCCATGAGCGACAGCTCGTCGGCGTGCTTGACCACCGGGACGATGAGCCCCCACTCGAGCGCGACCGCGATCCCGATGTTGACCTCGCGTCGGTAGATGACGTTGTCGCCGGAAACCGCCGCGTTCACCACCGGATGAGTCTTGAGATTGTCGGCACAGGCCTTGGCGATGAACGCGAGGTAGGTGAGGTTGACGCCGCGCTCGGCGTAGGAGGCCCTGTGCTTCTTGCGGAGCTCGGCCACGTGGCTGTAGTCGACCTCGAAGAAGCTCGTCACGTGCGCCGACGTGCGGCGCGACAGGATCATGTGGTCCGCGGTGATCTTGCGGATCTTCGAGAACGGCTCGACCCGGTCGCCGGGCCAGGGCTCCACGACGGGGTGCGCCACGGGGCCCGTGGACGGGAGGGGGGACGGGGCACGCGGGACGGCTGCCGCCGCCGGCGCCTTCGCCCCCGTTTCGATGAAGCCCAGAATGTCCTGCTTGGTCACCCGGCCCGCGAAGCCTGTCCCCGGAATGGTCGAGATGTCGACTTGGTGCTCGGCGGCGATCTTGCGGACCAAAGGCGTGGACTTGCGGCGCAGGCGTTCCTCGGCGGTCTCGCCCCCGTCCCCCTTCCCCACCACCGGGGCGGTAGAGGGCGGTAGAGGGCGGGAAGGGGCGGTCGGCGGCGGCGAGACCACGGTGCCCCCGGGAGCAGTGGGTGCCCGCTGGGCTGCTGCGACCGGGGGCGCCGCGGGCGAAGCCGCCGCGGCGGGAGCCGCCGCCGTCGCCGCCGGCTGGACAGCTGCAGCCTTGTCGGTTTCGATCACCGCCACGAGGGTCTGCACGGGGACCGTCTGGCCCTCCTGCACCTTGATCTCGGCGAGCACGCCCGCGGCGGGCGCCGGGATCTCGGCGTCCACCTTGTCGGTCGAGATCTCGAACAGCGGCTCGTCCCGCTTCACCTCGTCGCCGAGCTTCTTGAGCCACTTGCTCAGAGTGCCTTCGGCGATGGACTCGCCCATTTGGGGCATTAGCACGTCTATGCGAGCCATTAGCATCTCCTCAAGTCATCAGTCGTCAGTCATCAGTACTGACCACTGACGACTGACGACTCTAGTACGCGGCCAGCCATCGCGCAGCCTTCACGATATCCTCCGTCTGCGGCAGCACGAAGTCCTCCAAGGTCGGCGCATACGGCAGCGGCACGTCGTGCGCCGTCACGCGCATGATCGGGCCGTCGAGCCACGCGAACGCCTGCTCGTTGATGCGCGCCGCGATTTCCCCCGCGACGCCGCCGGTGCGTGTGTCCTCGTGCACGACCAGCACCTTGTTGGTCTTCTGGACCGACCGCATGATCGCCGCGTCGTCGAGCGGCAGCAAGGTGCGGAGGTCGAGCACTTCGACGGCGACACCGTCTTCCCGTTCGAGCTGCTCGGCGGCTTCGAGCGACTTCCACACCGTGGCGCCGTAGGTGACGATCGAGAGGTCCTTCCCCTCGCGGGCGAGCCGCGCCTCGCCGATCGGGGTCAGGATCTCCTCCCCGTCCGGCAGCGGCTCCTTGATGCGGCGGTACAACCACTTGTGCTCGAGGTAGATCACCGGATCCTCGTCGCGGATCGACGCCTTGATCAGCCCTTTGGCGTCGCGCGCGGTCGCGGGATAGACGATCTTGAGCCCCGGGGTGTGGAAGAACGCGGCTTCGGGGTTCTGCGAATGGAACGGCCCGCCGCGAACGTAGCCGCCACACGGGCCGCGCACTACGAGCGGCGTGGAGAGCCCCGTACGGTAGCGCGCCGTGGCGACGTAGTTCGTCAGCATGTCGTAGGCGCAGGAGATGAAGTCGATGAACTGCATCTCCGCCACGGGCCGCATCCCCATGTGCGCCGCGCCCGCCGCCGCACCGACGATCGCCGCTTCGGAGATCGGCGTGTCGATCACCCGCGACTCGCCGAAGCGCTGCACGAACCCTTCCGTGACCTTGAACGCCCCGCCGTAGATGCCGACGTCTTCGCCGAGGATGAAGACGCGCGGGTCGCGCTCCATCTCTTCCCACAGCCCCTGGCGCAACGCCTCGAGGTAGGTCACCTCGGCCATCAGAGACTCCGGTACCAGTGCGACGGCGCGGCGGACGGATTCGCGTACACGCCGCTCAGCGCCGAGTCCGGCGACGGTAAGGGCTCGTCCATGCAGGCGTCGGTCGCCTGGTCGATCTCCGCCTTCACGCGCTCGTCGATCGCCTGGAGCTCACGCTCGTCGAGCCACTCGTTCCGCAGCAGCTGCTGTACGTACCGCTCGACCGGGTCGTTCTCCTTGGCCCACCAGTCGAGCTCGTCGTCGGGCACGTAGCGCTGGTCGTCGTGCTCGGCGTGGCCCTTGCGGCGGTACGTCTTCACCTCGATGAAGTGCACGCCGTGGCCGCGCCGGGCGCGCTCGACGGCGAGCTTGGTCGCCTCGTACACCGCGAGCACGTCGTTGCCGTCCACGATCGTGGCGGGGATCCCGTAGCCTTTCATTTTGTCGGCGAGGTCCTTCACCGCGAACTGTTTGTCAGGTGGCGTGGAATACGCCCAGCGGTTGTACTCGCCGATCACGACCAGCGGGACCCGCTGCACGGCGGCGAGGCTCAGCCCCTCGTGAAACGTCCCCGTGGAGGTCGCGCCGTCCCCGATGTAGACGAGCCCGACGCGTGGCTCGCCCCGCAGCTTGAACGTGAGCGCGATCCCGGTCATCACGGGGATCATGTCGCCCAGATGCGAGATCTGCCCCAGGTACCCTCGCTCCAGGTCGTTGAAGTGGACGTTCATCTCGCGGCCCCGGGTCGGGCCCCCGGCCTTGGCCATGTATTGGCGCAAGATCTCGACCGGTGGCGCGCCCATGACGAGCATGGAGCCGAGATTGCGGATTAGGGGCGAGAGAATGTCCCGGTGGGGGCCGCGCTCCAGAGCGTACGCCGAGGCGACCGACTCGCCCTCCTGCCCGAGCGAGCGGAACAGGCCGCCGATGACCTTGCTTTGCCGGTACAGCGCGGTGAGCCGCTCCTCCAAGGTCCGCGTGAGCCGCAAATACCGATAGATTTCGAGGAGCTGCTCGCGGGAAAGTCCCGCCGGGATGGGCGGCGATGGCGTGGTCGGAGCGGCGTGGGCAGCCATGACGTAAATTATAGTGGGCGTGAAACTTGGCTGGGTGGGACGGGAGAATCAAGTTGGCCCGACGGTCAGGCGCCCCGAACGAGTTCCAGGAGGTCTTACGGCAACACTCAAGCTGCGCGTGACGGGCATGACGTGCGGTCACTGCCAGACGAAGGTCGAACAAGCATTGAAGCGGACCGCCGGGGTCTACTCGGCGATCGTAGATCTCGCGACGGGTGAGGCAGAGGTCGATTTCGACGACGACAGCGCGACCACCGGCCAGCTCGTGGCGGCCGTCGAGCACGCGGGGTACGGGGCGAAGATCGCGGGTTAGTACGCCCCCCGGAGCTGATGCGTGGGCTCCACCTGCCGGTGCACCTCAGCGAGAAAGCGCTTCGCGAGCCTGTCCAGCTCGGATTCTCCCGCCTGGTCCGTGCCCACTTCCACGAGCGTGTAATGCCCGCCTTCGGCGCGCGCGGCGACCGTGACCCGTCCGAGCGCGCCGGCGTAGGCCCGGCGTCGCGGCGATTCGTCGGCCGGCGCCATGCGCGTCCCGAAGAAGGCCTTGGCGTGCGCCAGCACTTCATCAGGACTGAGATTGGTCCGGTGGAAGTACTTCATAAGTCCTCCGTTGTCCGTCATCCGTGATCCGTTGTCCGTGGTGCAACCACGGATGACGGATCACGGACGACGGATGACGCAGTTTCATCGCCACGCCGGCCTGAACCGCCGCAGCGTCAGACTGTTCAGCACCACGCTCAGGCTCGACCACGCCATCGCCGCGCTCGCCAGTACGGGTGAGAGCAGCACGTGGAAGAACGGGTACAGCGCGCCGGCGGCGATCGGGATGCCGATCACGTTGTAGACGAACGCCCAGAAGAGGTTCACGCGGATGGTCCGCATCGTGCGGCGGGAGAGCTGAATCGCCGTCACCACACCACGCGGGTCACCGCGAATCAGTGTGACGTCGGACGCCTCCATGGCCACGTCGGTCCCCGTTCCGATCGCCATGCCCACATCTGCGTGGGCGAGCGCAGGCGCGTCGTTGATGCCATCGCCCACCATGACGACGTGCTTTCCCTCGCGCTGCAGCTTCTTCACGAGGTCCGCTTTCTGCGACGGCAGCACGTCGGACAGCACGTCCTCGATGCCCACCTCTCGCGCCACGGCCTCGGCGCCGCGTTTTGAGTCGCCCGACACCATCCGCACCGCGAGCCCCAGCCGCTTGAGATGCGCGATCGCCTCCTTGGCCGTCGGCTTGATCGGGTCGGAGATCGCGATCACCGCGTAGACGGTGTTGTTCACCACGACGATGACGGGCGTGCGGCCCTGGGCGGCGAGCCGGTCCCCGTCCTGGCCGAGGCTGCCGAGCTCGAGGCTGCGCTCGCGTGCGTGCCGCAGCGAGATCACCTCGATGATGCGCCGGTCCACCGTGCCGCGGGCTCCACGTCCCTCCATCACCGCGAATTTGTCCACCGGCAGGATCTGGACCTGGCGGTCTTTGGCCGCCTTCAGGATGGCGCCGGCCAGCGGATGCTCGGACCGCTGTTCGACCGAGGCCGCCCACTTGAGCACTTCGGCGGGCGCGATCGGCGTGCCGTCGGGACGTCTCGCCGTGACGATGTGGGTGACGCTGGGCCGCCCTTCGGTGAGCGTGCCGGTCTTGTCGAGCAACACAGTGCGCACCCGCGACAGGCGCTCCAGCGCCTCGCCGCTCCGGATCAGGATGCCGTGCTCCGCCGCTTTCCCCGTCCCCACGAGGATCGCCGTCGGGGTCGCGAGGCCCAGGGCGCAGGGACACGCGATGATCAGGACGGTGACCAGGGCGACCGTGGAGAACACCACGGCCGGTTCGGGGCCGAAGTCGAACCAGACGACGAACGCCGCGATCGCCAACGAGATCACGACGGGAACGAACACGCCCGCCACCTGGTCGGCGAGCCGCTGGATCGGGGCCTTGGTCGACTGGGCGTCCTCCACGAGCTGGACGATCTGGCCCAGCGCCGCGTCCTTGCCGACGCGCGTGGCGCGGAGCGTGAGGCTGCCCGTGGTGTTTATGGTCGCCCCGATCACCTCGTCCCCGATCGTTTTCGCGACCGGCATCGGCTCGCCCGTCAACATGGATTCGTCGACGGGGGAGGCGCCGTCGGTCACGATGCCGTCCACCGGAATCTTCTCCCCGGGCTTCACGACGAGCAGATCCCCCGGGACCACGGCCTCGACGGCGACCTCGGCCTCCCTGCCTTCCCGGACCACGTGCGCTGTCCTCGCCTTGAGCGCCGCGAGGCGGCGGATCGCCTCGGAGGTCCGGCCCTTGGCGCGCGCCTCGAGCACGCGCCCGAGGAGGATCAGGGTGATGATCGCCGACACCGCCTCGTAGTAGACGTCCGCAGGGCGGCCGGCGCCGGTGAACACACCCGGCACGAGCGTCGCGGCGAGCGAGTAGAGGTACGCCGCGCCGGTCCCGACGCTGATCAACGTGTTCATGTCGGCGGTGCGATGCCTGAGCCCGCTCCACGCGCCCCGGTAGAACTGGCCGCCTGACCAGACGACCACGGGCAACGTGATGACCGCGAGGCCGATTTTCACCCATCGCGGGTCGAGGCCGGCCCCGCCGCCGAGCACCTCCTGCAACCGCAGCGCCAGCGGCATGAGCAGCCGTCCGAGCAGATCGAGCTGCTTCAGGGTGCCCTCGGGCTCCCGCGCCATGAGCAGCATCGAGCCGAGCACGCTCACGACGGTCACGAGGGCCGCGAGCGCGAACTTCCAGGTCAGGGTGCGGATCTCGCGGCGGCGCGCGATGCGCTCGCGCTCCACCGGATCCTCCGCGGCGATCGGCTCGGCCACGTGGAAGCCCGACTCCTCGACCGCACCCTCCAGCTCAGCGGCCGTCGTCGCGCCCGGGACGTAATCGACGGTGACCGTCTCCGTCGCCTGGTTCGCGGCGGCGCGGATCGCGCCAGCCACCCGGCGCAACGCCTGCTCGAGCGGGACCACACTCGGCGCGTAGTGGAGCTGCTCCACGCCGAAGGTCACACTCGCCTTGCCACAGTCGTAGCCGGCGGCGCGGACTGTCTGGATGAGGTCGGCGACGTGCGTCTGGGCGTCGTCATAGTCCACTGCGGCCTTGCCGGTGGCATAGTTGACGCTCGCCGCCGTGACCCCAGCGGCGCTCCCCAGGGCCTCCTGCACCGTGACGGCACACGAGGCGCAGCTCATGCCTTCGATCGGCAAGACGATGCGGGTCTTAGTCATGGAATTTGTGCGGCGAGGCCGAGGGCCGACGGTCCGCCGTGGCGGGCTCCACCACGAGCAGGCCGTTCAGCATGTTCATGCCGCAGCGGAACCGGAATTCGCCCGCTTCCTGGGGGGTGAACTCGACCGCGGTCGTCTGGAACGCCGGCAGCGGGACATCGATGCCGAAGCGCTCGAACACGAGACGCTCCGAGCAATCGGCCGTCTCGTCGCGGTAGAACTGCAGTCGCACGGGCGTGCCGGCCCGGACCACGATCGTGTCGGGGGTATATCCGCCCTTCACGACGACGCGCACCTCCTGGACGCCCAGCGCGTGGGCGGTGAGCGCCGCGCGCCCGGTCGAGAATAGGAAGTACCACAGCACCCACACGATCGCGCCAAGCCCGGCGGCGGTGACGACGTACTGCGCGACGCTCACGCCTTCTCGTAGTACTCGATGCCGAGGTGGGTGATCTGCTCCTCACCCTTGAGCCACCGGAGTGTGTTCTTGAGCTTGGTCTGCTGGATGAACAGATCGTGCTCGGGGTAGAGCCCGGGCGCGGTTTGCGGACTCTTGAAGTAGAACGAGAGCCATTCCTGGATCCCGCCGAGTCGCGCCCGCTGCGCCAAATCGAAGTACAACGCCAGATCCAGCACGATGGGCGCCGCGAGAATCGAGTCGCGACACAAGAAGTCGACCTTGATCTGCATCGGATAGCCCAGCCATCCGAAGATGTCGATGTTGTCCCAGCCTTCTTTGTTGTCGCCACGCGGCGGGTAGTAGTTGATCCGCACCTTGTGGAACACGTTGCCGTACAGCTCGGGATACTGGTCCGGCTGGAGGATGTACTCGAGCACGCCGAGCTTCGACTCCTCCTTGGTCTTGAACGACTCGGGGTCGTCGAGCACCTCGCCGTCGCGGTTGCCGAGGATGTTGGTGGAGTACCACCCGGCGAGGCCGAGCATACGCGCCTTGAAGGCGGGCGCGAGCACGGTCTTCATCATCGTTTGGCCGGTCTTGAAATCCTTCCCGCCGATCGGGAGCGTACGCTCCTCGGCGAGACGCTCGAGCGCCGGGACGTCTACCGTGAGGTTGGGGGCGCCGTTCGCGAACGGGACGTTCTCCATCAGCGCAGCGTAGGCGTACAGCATCGACGGCGCGATGGCGACGTCGTTCTGCTCCATCGCCTTCTCGAACGCCGCCAGGCTCTGGTGCGCCGGGCCCGGGGTGATGAACACTTCAGTGGAGGCGCACCACACGATCACGACACGGTCCACGGTCTTCCGGAAGCTGCGGATGTCCTCGCGCAGCTGCTCCGCGAGCTCGCGCTTGGTCTTGCCACGCTTCACGTTGGTTCCCTGGAGCCGCTTGACGTAGTACTGGTCGAAGACGGCGGGGAGCGGTTTGATGCCCTGGAGGAACGCCTTGATCGGCTCGAGGTGCTCGTGCCGCTCTAACACCCCGGCCTTCACCGCGGCGGTGTAGGCATCGTCGGGAATGGGATCCCACGCGGTGAAGACGAGATCCTTCAGGTCCGCGAGCGGCACGAAGTCCTTGATCTTCGGGTTGCGCTTCTCGGTGCGCTTGCCGAGGCGGATCGTGCCCATCTGCGTGAGCGATCCGATCGGCAGCGCCGTGCCGCGCCGCACGTGCTCGACCCCCGCGATGAACGTGGTCGAGACCGCGCCCAGCCCCACGAGCATCACCCCAAGCTTTCCCTGGGCGGGTGCGATGTCCCGGCCCCCCCCGGCCCCCCCGGCGACCTGCTTTGCCACGATCAATGTCCTTTCCGAGATTGCAGCGCCGCGGCGTGGCCGGGGAGCGTGTCCCGCTGGCGCGGGACCGGCCTCGCGGCCGAGTCGCCGGCGACCCGAGCAACGTAGATCACGCGCTGCACCACCGTCACCGTGGTGGCGAGCGCGAGGATGATCACGATCCAGAACAGCAACGCGCCCTGGTTCCCCGGGCCGAAAAACAGCGTGGGGGCGCCGAGCAACAGTACCCGCTCGGCGCGCTGGGCGATCCCGATCTTGACGGAGAGCCCCAGGCCTTCGGCGCGCGCCCGCGTGTACGACACTACGAGCGACGCCGCGAGCCCCACGAAGCACGCCAGCACCGCGGGCATCACCCGGTCGGGCGCGAGGCCGCCGCGCAGGAAGTACACCCCGATGCCGGTAAACAGCGCCGACTCGCCCACGCGGTCGAGCGTCGAATCGTAGAATGCGCCGAACGTGGTGGTCATGCTCCCCTGGCGCGCTACACGCCCGTCCACCATGTCGCACAAGCCAGACACGAGCAGCAGGAACCCGCCCCAGTGGACCGCGCCGAGCGCGAAGGCGACCGAAGAACCCAGGACCACGAGCGTCCCCAGCGTGGTGATGACGTTCGGGCGAACGTGCAACCGGATCAGCAGCCGAGCGGGCGGATCGAGCGCCTTCTCAAAGCCGTCCCGCACCCTCTGGGGGATCACGTTCATAGCCGGGGGAAGGTAGCCGGGCGCGGCAAGAGTCTCAATAGAGCAAACCAGACCGCCGGAGAAAAAACTTTGGGGCAACAAACCAAAGCCCCCGCGAGTGCGGGGGCTTGGTAGACGAAGCGGCCGATCTGGCTAGAACGGGCTCAGCGCGATGAAGAACGGTTGGTCCAGCCGCGTCTGGCTCCCGACGATGGTGGCCTTCGGCGTGGCGTCTCCCACGTCACCCGGCCTGTACACCGTGATGCTCGCAACCGTCTCTTCGTTGATGCCAGTGTTGGCCACGTACACGTTGCCCGCCGGGTCCAGGGCAATGCCGGCCGGGCTCTGCAGTCCCGTGCTGCCGCCGGCGATCGTCGCCACGGGGGTTGCGTCGGGCGCGTAGATCGTGACGCTGTTGCCACCCATGTTGGCAACGTAGAGCTGGCCCGCGGCATCCACCGCAACGCCGACCGGGGCGCTCAGACCCGTGCTAATGGTGGTCGTGGGTGCGATGTCCCCGCTGGCCCCAGGCGAGTAGACCGTGATGAAGCCGCAGATGTTGGCAACGTAGAGCTGGCCATGACCGCCCAGCGCGACGCCGTACGGCGCGCACAGCCCCGTCTGGCTGCCCACGATTGAGTCCGTGGGGGCGGCGTCCCCGTTCGCGTCCATCGCGTAGACCGTGATCTTGGAGGTGGCGCTGTTCGCGACGTAGAGCTTACGCCCCAAGGCATCCAGGGCGATGCCTTCCGGACCGTTCAGCCGTGTGTTGCCGCCGCCGATCGTGCGCATGGGGGTGGCGTTGCCACCGCTCCCCACCGCGTACACGGTGATCGTGTTCGTTGTGGCGTTGGCCACGTAGAGGTTGCCCGCCGCATCCAGGGCGATGCCCGTCGGGTTATTCAGTCCGGTGCTGGCCCCCGCGATCCTGCCCGCGGGCGCGACGTCGCCATCGGCCCCCGGCGCGTAGATCGTGACGCTGCCGCCCTGGTTGGCCACGTACAGCCGGTAGCCCGCGGAGGTTACCGTGACGCTCACCATGTTCGAGATGCCGGCGCTCGTCGCCGTCACGACCGCGGTACCCGGCGTCGTGCCCGCTTGCAACGTGGTCAGCGTGGTGCCTGCCGTGCCCGTCAGCCCGCTCGTTGGAGCGAGACTGGCGACGTCGGTGGCCGGCGTCGTCAGGGTCCAGGTCACGGTCGCTCCCGCGACGGGGGCACCGTTCAGGTCCAGCAGCGTGGCGGTAATCACATCGGTCCCGCCGCCGGTCGTGACGCTCGGCGTTGCAGCGCTCACCGCGAGACTGCCGGCGATGCCCGTCTCGATCCGGAAGTGGATCGGGAGGGTCCGGCCGGCGTTGATGACGATGACATCGCTTTTCACCTGCCCGGCGGAGGTCGTGAGCAGCACGTCGGCGTACCCCAGCTCACGCCGCGCCCCGGCCGGCCCCGCCGTCACGTGCACGCGATAGACGTGATCGGCGAAGTCCGGTGTACCCCAGTTCACCGCGTACTGCGGGGTCGAGAGATCGAGCGTAATCGCCGGCGTCGTCGTCGTGGTGTAGACGACCAGGGCCTGCGTCGCCCCCACACTCGAGCCGCCACAGTCGACATCGGGGCCACCCGTGACGTCGCAGATCGCGACCCGCGGGTTGAGCGTGGCGATGTCGGCGTCGAACGTTCCACTGAACGTGGGTTGGCCAACCATCGGCGGCAGGAAATAGAAGCCCGCCGTACCGCCGTGCGCGCCGTCGACGATCTCGAGTGCCGGCACGGGTGGCCGCGCCATCCACGGCGCCGTCGGCGTATCTATCGGTGCGCAAGCAGCCGCGACCGCCGCGAGCATCACGCCCGCGACGAGACTGCGACTCCTGAACATGCTGGGCATAGATCCCCCTGGCTCGACACCATCAGTGGTGTTGCGAGAGCAGTCTCAGCTGATGCGCGAGGCTGCTCCGGGGCGCGAGTGTTTCATTAGGGGACGAGCCGGCGCCGGGCCGTGACGGTGCTCACGCGGCTCAGCTATCCCTAAGGGGCACCGACACTTCTCAGTAGAGCAGGTATTTGGCCCGGACGCGCCGGAACCGCTCAAGCGGCCGCTCCCACCCCTGCACAATCGTGGACGCGGAACGCCCCGCCACGAGCGCCGTCCGCAGCGCCGGACCCGCCGCCAGCTGGTCGAATCGCGCGGCGTCGAACCGCAAGGAATCCCGCTGCGCCGCGTGGATCGCCGCCAGCAACGTCACCGTCGTGCGCGCCGGATCGTAGCGCCGCCGGTCCGTGACGCGCAGCCGGATGCCGCGCAGCGGCACACCGTCATATTTGCCGTCGCTGGGCGACCGCGGCGTGAACTGCGTCGCCGAAATCTCCACGCCCACCAACCCGTCCCCCGTCCCCCGTCCTCCGTGCCGCAGCCGTCGCAAGACGGCGGCCGTGTCGAGCCACGGCGCCCCGATCACTTGAAACGCGAAGGCTGTACCACGTCCCACCGACAGGTTGGTCCCCTCGAACAGGCACGTGCCGGGATAGTGGATGGCGCTTTCCAGGTCCGGCAGATTGGGCGACGGTCTCACCCACAGCAGGCCCGTTTCATCGTAATACCGGTCGCGGCGCCATCCTGCCGCGGGCACGACGGTGAGCGCCGCGCCGAGCCGCAACGTGTCATTCGCGAGACGCAACAACTCGCCCAGGGTCATCCCGTGTCGCATGGCGACCGGCAGGAACCCCACGAAGTCGGCGTCGGGATCGCCCAGGACGGCCCGCACGTCGCCCTGGACCAACGCGCCGCCGAGCGGGTTGGGACGGTCGAGCACGATCACCCGCGTGCCGCGGCGGGCGGCCTCCCGCATCAGCTGTGTGGCCGTCGCGGCGTACGTGTAGTACCGCGCGCCGACGTCCTGCAGGTCGATCATGACGACGTCCAAGCTGTCGAGCGCGGCGGAGCGGGCCCGGGTGAGACCGCCGTAGAGACTATAGATTGGTAGGCCGCTCGCCGAGTCGATCGCGTCCGGCAGGCCGGGCCGGTCCTCGCGTCCCGAGAACCCGTGCTCGGGGCTGAACAGCGTCGTCAGCCGATAGCCATCGGCGAGCAACCGGTCCACGTCCCGGCGGCCCCAGGCATCGACTCCTGTTTGATTCGTCAGCAGGCCCAAGCGCCTGCCGGCGATGAGGTGGCCGGAGTCGGCGAGCAGCACGGCGATGCCCGGCCGGACCTGCGCGGGCCCGGGTGCGGCACACGCCAGCAACCCCAACAGTGAGAAATGATGCGGGCGCATAGGCTCCTGGTTGTCGCAGCCGTCGCGGGATGTGCGGGGAGTCACGCGGTCGGGGGGTTGGCACCCGTCCCCCGCCCCTCCTCCCGCGTCCCCGTCGATTCCGTGCTCGCCGGGCTCACGGTCCGTCAGAGCGTCGCCCAGCTCGTGACGCCCTGGCTCTCGGGAAGTTACACGTCGCTCGACGATTCGCTGTTCCAGGTCGCGGTCCGCTGGGTGGACTCGCTCGAGATCGGCGGTCTGATCGTGTCGGTCGGCTCGCCGTTCGATATCGCCGCGAAGCTCAACGCGCTGCAACGGCGCTCGCGCCTGCCGCTGCTCGTCTCGGCGGACCTCGAGTGGGGCGCCGGGATGCGTCTCGTGGGCGCGACCGCGTTCCCGCACATCATGGCCGTGGGCGCCACCCGGGACCCCCGCGACGCCCACACGATCGGAGCGGCGGCGGCGGTCGAGGGTCGGGCAGTCGGGATCCACGTCAATTTCGCCCCGGACGCGGACGTCAACAACAACCCGGCGAACCCCATCATCAACGTCCGCTCGTTCGGGGAGGACCCTCGCGCGGTGTCGCGCCTGGTGCAGGAGTACGTGCGGGGCCTGCACGAGCACGGGATGCTCGCCACCCTGAAGCACTTCCCCGGACACGGCGACACGCAGACCGACTCGCACATCGGCCTCCCGGTGATCGGCGCGGGCTATCCGCGGCTCGACTCGCTCGAACTGCTGCCGTTTCGCGCGGGAATCGCCGCCGACGCGGACGTGGTGATGAGCGCGCACATCGCCTTCCCCGCGCTTACGGGATCCGACGATCCCGGCACCCTCTCTGCCGCGGTGCTCACCGGGTTGCTGCGGGACTCGCTGCACTTCCAGGGGCTGGTGGTTACCGACGCGCTCATGATGGGGGCGATCGTCGCGAAGTACGGCGCCGGCGAGGCGACGGTGCGCGCGTTCCTCGCGGGCTCGGACCTGCTGCTCATGCCGGCGGACCCCGACTCGGCGGTGAACGCCATGGTGGCCGCGGTCGAGGCGGGGCGGATCACGCGCGAGCGGCTCGACCAGTCGGTGCGGCGCGTGCTCGAGGTCAAGCGGCGCCTCGGGCTGTTCGAGCGCCGCACCGTGCCGCTCGACTCGATCATGCGCGTCGTCGGCAGCAAACCGTTGCAGGACGCGGCGAACGACGTCGCCGCCCGCGCGCTCACGCTGGTACGAGACGCCGGGGGACGGCTGCACGCGCTGCGCGCGAAGCCCTCGCGGCTCACCCTGATCGCCTACGCCGACGAGATGAACGGCGCCGTGGGACAATACCTGACCGACCTGCTGCGCCAGGGGGGCGACACCGTCGAGTACTTCCGGCTGTGGCCGATGTCGGGCACGCTCTCCTATGATTCGGCGCGGGCGGTGATTGCGCGGACGCCGGCGACGGTGTTCGTCGCCAACGTGCGACCGCTTGCCGGGCGTGGGACCATCGCGCTCCCCGACTCGCTCGCGCAGCTCATCACCGCCACCGACGCGACGCGGCCGACCGTGCTCGTGTCCCTCGGGAGCCCGTACCTTCTGAACCAAACGCCGGCGGTGAAGTCGTATCTCATCGCGTGGAGCGGAGTGCGCGCCAGCGAGCGCGCCGTAGCGCTCGCGCTGCTCGGCCGCGTGCCGATCATGGGACACCTGCCGATCCGCCTTCCGCCCGAGTATTCCGTCGGGTGGGGCGTGCTGATCCCGGATGCGCGGCCGTGAAGACGCGCGCCCTGGCCGCCCTCGCGGGCCTCGCGATCGCCTGCCACGCCGCCGCGCCGCCGCCGCCCGCGAGCGCCGGCATTCCGGCCGGGTCGCCGGCCACGCTCGGCTTCGACAGCACGCGACTCGCCGCCGTCGTCGACTACCTCGCCGCCGAGGTGGACCGCGGAGCGTTCCCGGGCGCCGTGCTGGCGGTGGGGCGGCACGGCCGACTCGCGCTGCTCGCGGCGGTCGGGCATTACGGCGTGGCTGACCCACGGCCGGTCGACGCGGCGACGGTGTACGATCTCGCCTCGCTCACCAAGGTGGTGGGGCTGACCACGGCGTGCATGCTGCTCGTGGACGAGGGGAAGCTGGCGCTCGACGCGCCGGTGTCGCGCTACGTGGCGGAGTTCCGCGGGTCGGGCAAGGAGCAGGTGACGGTGCGCCACCTGCTCACCCATTCCTCCGGGCTGGCCGCCTGGCGCAAGCTCTACGAGGAGGCGGACTCGCGGGCCACGGCGCTGTGGATCGTGAACACGACGCCCCTCACCACGCCCCCGGGGCGGACGTACGTGTACTCGGACCTGGGCGCGATCGTGCTGACGGAGGTCGTGGACCACATCACCGACGAGCCGCTCGATCGGTTTCTCGCCCGGCGCGTGTTCCAACCGCTCGGGATGCCCGGCACGCGGTTCCTGCCGCCCCGCGGCTGGCGGGACCGGATCGCGCCGACCGAGAACGACACCGCGTTCCGCCACCGGATGCTGCGCGGCGAGGTGGATGACGAGAACGCCGCCCGGCTGGGCGGCGTCTCGGGACACGCCGGCATGTTCTCGAACGCGCTCGACCTGTCCCGACTCGCCGCGATGCTGCTGAACGGCGGCGCCTGGGATTCGCTGCAGCTCATCCACTCGGAGACGGTCGCCGAGTTCACGCGACGGCAGAACGTCGTGCCCGGCTCGACCCGCGCCCTCGGGTGGGACACGCCCCCCGAGCCGCCCGACTCGACGTCGAGCGCGGGGACGAAGCTCTCGCCGCGCGCGTTCGGCCACACGGGGTTCACGGGAACGTCGATGTGGATGGATCCGGACAAGGATCTGTTCGTCATTCTGCTGACCAACCGCGTCCATCCCACCCGCACGAACACCGCCATCCTGCACGTCCGGCCGCGCGTGGCCGACCTCGTCGTGGACGCCCTCACACACCCGGAGCTGTAGCAGGGCTCACTCGATCACCGTGCGCCAGCCGCGTCGCGACAAGTCGCGGTAAATGACGCCGCCAGCGAGGGCGCCGAGACCGAGCAGCAGCAGGCCCGGCCGGGGCTCGTGCAACAACAGCTTGCCCACGCCGAACAGCACGCCATACACCAGGACGCATCCGGCCGCCCAGTCGAGCAGGTTGGCGAGCCCGTCGCCCGACGGTCGGACGTCGGGCGCACGCGCGGCGACGGGCCCCCATCCCGTCCGCGAAGGCCGGGTGCGGCGGTAGAACGCCACCAGCGTCGCCTCCGATTCTGGGCGCGTGAGGAACGTGACGGCGAGCCAGACCACGGTCGTGACGGCTACGGTGATGAGCACGATGTGCGCGAAGTCGAGCGGCCGGTCGCCGTCGAGCCCCCCCACGGTCTGTAATAAGACCGACACCACGAACGCCGCGATCATCGCGGACACCTCGCTCCACGCGTTGATGCGCCACCAGTACCAGCGCAGCAAGAGCACGGCGCCGGTCCCGGCGCCCGTGATGATCAGCAGTTTCCAGGCACCCCCGATCGACTCGATGCGAAAGGCCACGGCGGCGGAGATCACCGTGAGCAGGGCTGTGGCGACCCGCGACGCCCGAACGTAGTGCGGCTCGCTCGCGTCGCGGCGCACAAAGCGGCGATAGAAGTCGTTCACGAGGTAGCTGGCGCCCCAGTTGAGCTGGGTGGCGATCGTGGACATGAAGGCCGCCGCGAACGCGGCGACCATCAGCCCGCGGAGTGATGACGGCAGGTAGTCGATCATCACCCGGATGTAGCCGGTCTCCGGGTCCTTGAGCCCCGGGAACAGGATGAGAGACGCCAGCGCCACGAGGATCCAGGGCCACGGGCGCACGGCATAGTGCGCGATGTTGAACCAGAGCGTCGCGAGCAAGGAGTGTCGCTCGTCCTTCGCGCTGAGCATCCGTTGCGCCACGTACCCCCCGCCGCCGGGCTCGGCCCCCGGGTACCACGTGGCCCACCAGTTCACGGCGATATAGACGAAGAAGGTGAGCATCGGCATCCACGCCGAGCCCACGTCCGGGACGAAGCTCAAGACGGACCGGTCGATCACGGCGAGCTTGGCCTTCATCGCGTCGATCCCCCCCACCGCTTCCACCGCGAACACCGCCAGCACGATCACCATGCCCATCTTGATCACGAACTGGAACAGGTCGGTCACCAGCACGCCCCACAGACCGGAGAGCGTCGAGATCGCGGACGTCAGGACGATCAGCCCGACCACGATCCACAGCGCCTCGCCCTTCGAGATGGTGAAGACCAGCTGGAGGATCTTCACCATCGCCAGGTTGACCCAGCCGAGGATGATGCAGTTGATGAGCAGACCCAAATAGAGGGCCCGGAACCCGCGCAGAAAGGCGGCCGGCGGGCCGGCGTAGCGAATCTCCGAAAACTCGATGTCGGTCATCACGCCGGCGCGCCGCCACAGGCGGGCGTAGAAGAAGACCGTCAGCATGCCGCTCGCCAGCAGGTTCCACCACAGCCAGTTCCCCGCCACGCCGTTGCGCGCCACCAGCCCGGTGACGACGAGCGGTGTGTCCGCAGCGAACGTGGTCGCCACCATCGACGTGCCGGCCAACCACCAGGGCACCTTTCTCCCGGAGAGAAAGAACTCCGCCGTGTCCCGGCTGGCGCGGCTCTTGTAATACAGGCCGACGGCGATGTTGAAGAGGAAGTACAGGGCGACGACCAACCAGTCGGCGAGCGTAAGGCGCATGACGACGGCCTCCCCGCGCGAGAGTTGACATGCTCGATGGAAGTGTCTAAGTTCGCACGTGACTGGAGGATCGCAATGGCCACGACGCAACACACGAGTCCCGTGACCCTCACCGTGACCGAGCCGGCAGCGGTCGAGGTGAGGAAGTTCATGGCGGAAGAGCACGTCTCGCCGGAGACGGCCGGGCTCCGCATCGCGGTGCTGCCGGGCGGCTGCTCGGGATTCAAGTACAGCTTGAACATCGAAGACAAGCCGGCCGAGGACGACCTCGTCATCGAGACGGGCGGCGTGCGGTGCTTTGTCGACGCCTTCAGCGCCCAATACTTGAACGGTGTCACCCTGAACTACAAGAGCAATTTCCAGGAGTCGGGGTTCACCTTCGAGAACCCGAACGCCACGGGCGGCTGCGGCTGCGGATCGTCCTTCACCGTCTGAGGCCGTTGGCCCTCCCGTCACCGGCAATCCGAGCCCGCGCACGTCGCGGGCTTTTTGCTGCCCGGCACCGAGTGTGCGCCCGCTCGACGTAAGCGTCGTGGCGGCGTACTGCGTCGCGGTCGTCGTGTTCGGCCTCGTGCTCGCGGGCCGCCAGCGCGACGCGAGCGACTACTTTCTGGGCCATCGCGGGCTGCCGTGGTGGGCGTTGATGCTGTCGATCGTCGCGACCGAGACGTCCGCCCTCACGGTGATCTCCCTCCCCGGTATCGCCGCGCGCAGCAACCTGACGTTCCTGCAGCTCGCCTTCGGCTATCTCGCGGGCCGCCTCGGCGTCGCGGCGCTGCTCCTGCCCGGGTACTTCGAGGGGACGCAGGACACCGCCTACCAGCGGCTGGAGCGCCGCTTCGGGACCGCGGCGCGTCGCACGGCGTCCGGGGTGTTCCTGCTCACCCGCGCGCTCGCCGACTGCGTGCGCGTCTTCGCCACGGCGATCCCCCTGGCGATCATCACGCGCTGGAACATCGCCGCCGGCATCCTCGCCATCGGCGTCGTGACCCTCGTGTACACGTGGGTGGGAGGGCTGCGTGCCGTGGTGTGGGTGGACGTGATCCAGCTCGGCGTGTACCTCGTGGGCGGGATCGCGACGCTGGTGGTCGCGACCCAGCTCGCGGGCGGTCCGGCGGCGTTCGCGCGGGCCTGGGACGCGGGGAAGCTCGTGACGCTCGACTTCCGCCCGTCCTTCGCCGTGCTGTATACCGTCTGGGGCGGCGTGGTGGGCGGGGCGCTGATCGCGGGCGCGTCGCACGGCACGGATCATCTCATCGTGCAGCGGCTGCTCGCCGCGCGCGGCCTCAAGGATGCGCAGCGGGCGCTCATCGGCTCGGGAGTGTTCATTATCCTGCAGTTCGCGCTGTTCCTGCTCGTGGGCACGAGCCTCTGGCTCGCCGGCGCGGACCACGGGGGACGCGGCGACGCGATCTACCCGACCTTCGCGATCACGCAGCTCCCGGATGGGCTCGGCGGGCTCGTGATCGCGGGGATCCTCGCGGCCGCGATGAGCAGCCACGCCTCCGCCGTCAACTCGCTCGCCTCCGCCTCTACCCACGACTTCTACGCGCCGCTGACGGGTCGGCAGGAGTCCACCCATCTTCTGTGGGCGGGCCGCTGGCTCACGCTGTTCTGGACCGCGGTGCTCGTCGCCGGCGCGATGGCCTTCCGGCGTCAGGACACGCCCGTGGTGCAGCTTGCCCTGAGCGTCGTCTCGCTCACGTACGGGGGCCTGCTCGGCACCTATCTGTTGGGCGGCTTCTGGCCACGGGCACGGCAGATCGACGTGATCGTCGCGATCGTCACGAGCGTGGTCTGCATGACGCCCGTCGTGCTGGGGGCGGTCATCCCGAGCTTCCCGATCCGCTGGCTGCCCGGGCTCGCGTGGCCCTGGTACGTGTTGCTGGGGACCGCGGTGACCGTGGGGGTGGGGATGGCGGCGTCGATGATCAAGGCGACGGATGGAAGAGCGACGGACGGAAAGGCGACGGATGATCCTGCGACGGATGATACGGCGACGGACGCCGGGAGCGGTCCTGGGAGAAGCGCCCGGTGACTGCCCCTAAGTCCGTCGCTTCACCATCCGACGCCTCATCGTCCGTCGTATTTCTAGGTGCCGACGCCGGTGGCTCCCACTCCACCGTCGTGCTCGGCGGGGCCGACCTGACGATCCTCGGTCGCGCCGACGGCCCCGGCGCGGCCATGAAGCCGAGCGGGGCGGCGGCGGCAGCGGCGGTGCTCACGGACACCGCCCGGCGCGCCGCCGCCCAGGCGCGCGTCGCGCTGCCGGTGGAGCGGGCGGTGGTCAGCGCGGCGGGCGCCGGCCGAGCGCAGGAGCGGGTGGAGCTCGAAACGGCGCTCCGCGAGGCCGGCGTGGCGCGCCGGGTGCGCGTGCTGGCGGACGGCGAGGTCGCGGTCACCGCCGCATTCGACCGCGGACCGGGGATCATCGTCAACGCGGGGACCGGGTCCATTGCGTACGCGCGCGATCCGCAGGGTGCGCTGCACCGCGCCGGCGGCTACGGCTGGCAGCTGGGAGACGAAGGCGGCGGCTACTGGCTGGGTCGCCGCGCGCTCGATGCGGCCGCCCGGGCGCAGGACGGTCGCGGCGAGGGATCGACACTCCTGGCACGCCTCCTCGGCGCGCTCGGGTTGCAGCAGTTCGACGACTTGGTCCGCTGGACCGCCACGGCCACCCCGGCTCAGGTGGCTGCCCTGGCACCACACGTGCTGAACGCGGCGCGCGAAGGCGAGGTGGTCGCGCAGCGCGTGATGGACGAGGCGGCGCGGGAGCTCGTCGGGCTGGTGGTCACGCTGCAGCGGCACTTCCCGGGCACCGGCCCGGTGTCGGTCGCGATCGCCGGCGGGTTGCTGCTGCCCCAGTCTCCGCTCACCGGGGCGTTTCGCGAGCGGCTCGCCGCCCTGGTGCGGCGGGCCCGCCTGGTGCCGAACCGGATCGACCCGGCGACGGGAGCGCTGAAGCTGGCCGCGCAGCTGGACGAGGCGTGACGCAGCGGGGACCCCGTCGCGGCAGCCCAGCGGGCGCCCGCCGCTCCGGGGCCCCCGCTGCATCACGCCCGTCTAGGCCGCCGCGGCGAGTCTCGTCGGTGCAGTGACCAGCTTCGGATCCCACTCGCTCTCGGTCCGCGCCACGTAGACCGCGGCGGTCAGATCCCCGCACACGTTGATCGTGGTCCGGCACATGTCGAGGATCCGGTCGACGCCCAGGATGATGGCGATCCCTTCCGCCGGCACGCCGACCGTGGCCAGGACGACCATGAGGAGCGGGAGCGAACCTCCGGGTACGCCCGCCGCGCCGACGGCCGTGATCACGGCCAGCACCAGGACGACGACTTGGGCGCCGAGGGCGAGCGACACGCCGAACACCTGGGCGAGGAAGAGCACGGTCACGCCTTCGTAGAGCGCGGTGCCGTTCATGCACATCGTCGACCCCAGGGGCAGGACGAAACCGGCGATCTTCGGCGGAATTTTCAGCTCCTCCTCGGCCACGGCGATGTTGGTGGGGAGGGTCGCGTTGCTCGAGCTGGTCGAGAACGCGGTGACGATACTCGCCCGGATGCGGCTCCAGAAGACGCGTGGCGAGAGGCCCCCGAACACGCGCACGAGCAGCGACAGGCTCACGCTCCCGTGAATCAGCAACCCCACGAGCACGACCCCGACATACACGCCGAGCTGTCGCAGCAGGCTCCACCCGAACCGCGACGTCGTGAAGAAGATCAGTCCGAACACGCCGTACGGCGCGAGCGTCATCGCGAGATCGATGATCTTCACGACGGCCTCGCCCACGGCATCGAGCACCCGGACGAGCGGGCGGGTCTTCTCAGCGGGGATGAGAGTGAGCGCCGCGCCGAACACGAGCGAGAAGAAGATCACGCCGAGCAGGTCCATTCCCGCCGCGGCCTGGATCGGGTTGCGCGGTACCATATTGACGAACGTGTCGATGCCGAAATGCGGTGTGCCCGCGGCCTGCAGCCCGGCCGCCTGGGAGCGGTACGTCGCCATCAGCTGCTCGCGGACATCGGGCGCCAGACCGGCTCCCGGTCGCACCGCGTTGACGAGCACGAGGCCGACCGCGGCCGACAGCGCGGTGGACAACAGGAAGTATAGGAGCGTGCGGATACCGACGCGCCCCACCTTGCGGATGTCGCCCAGCCCCGCGACGCCGAGCGTGATCGACGTGAACACGAGCGGAATCACGGTCATCAGCAGCATGCGCAGGAACACTTGCCCCACCGGTCCCGCCACGTTGTCCCCCAGCCAGCGGACCCAGGCAGCGCCCGGTGCGAGGGTGTTCGCCGCGACGCCGCAGGCGGCGCCGAGGACGAGCCCCAGGACGATCCGGGTGTGCAGCCTCACGCGCCGGTCTCGGCCTGCCCGTGCAGCCGGCTGTGACGGTAGCCGTAGAACATGTAGAGGCCCAGCCCGATGGCGAGCCAAACAGCGAACCGCTCCCACGCCTGGCGCGGCAGCCCGACCATCACGAACAGGCACAGCGCCGCCGCGGTGAGCGAGATGCCCCACACGAACGGTACCCGGAACGGCCGCGGCCGGTCGCGGTCCTTGTACCGCAGCACGAGCACGCCGATCGCCACCAGCGCGAACGCGAACAGCGTGCCGATGTTCGTCAGGTCGTACGTCTCGCCCGCGTCCCCGATGAGGGCCCACAGCCCGACAAACAGGCCGGTGATCACGGTTGTGACGTATGGCACGCGGCGCGTGGCATGCAGCCGCGCCGCCCATTGGGGGAGTAGCCCATCCCGTCCCATCGCGAAGAAAATCCGGGGCTGCCCGTACTGGAAGACGAGCAGCACGGCGGACATCGAGATAATCGCACCCAACGCCACGATCCAGCCGACCGTCGTGAACCCGGCGTTGTTCAACGCCTTCGCGAGCGGATCGGCGACGCCGAGCTCGCTATAGGGGACCATCCCCGTGAGCACAGCCCCCACGATGACGTAGATGACGGTGCAGATCGCGAGGCCCCCCAGGATCCCGATCGGCAGGTTGCGCTGCGGGTTCCTGGTCTCCTCGGCCGCGGTCGAAATCGCGTCGAAGCCGATGTAGGCAAAGAACACGATCGCGGCGCCCTGGTGGATGCCGCGAAATCCGTTCGGCGCGAACGGGTGGTAGTTCGCCGCGTTGATGTGGGTGAGCCCGGCGATGATGAACAGCCCCAGCACCAGCAGCTTGATCGTGACCATGATGTTGTTCGCCGTGGCGCTCTCGCGCACGCCGAGCAGCAGCAGCCAGGTGATCAGCATGACGATCACGAATGCCGGGAGGTTGACGAGGACCGGGACGCCCGCCACGTGGGGGGCGCTCTGCAAGAGGCCGTGGAGGGTGGGATCGGGCGCGAGCAGTGCGGTCCGGTAGCCCGTCGTCAACCACACGGGGAGGTGGACGTCGAAGCTCCGCAGCAGCGACGTGAAGTAGTCGCCCCACGAGATCGCCACGGCGACGTTCCCGACCGCGTACTCGAGGATCAGGTCCCACCCGATGATCCAGGCGACGAGCTCGCCGAGCGTGGCGTACGAGTAGGCGTAGGCGCTGCCCGCCTGCGGGATCATGGCCGCGAGCTCGGCGTAGCACAGGCCGGCGAGCGCGCAGGCGACGCCCAGGAGCAGGAACGAGAACACCAACGCCGGGCCGGCGCCGCTGCGCACGAGATGCCCAGCGGCGTCATACTGCCCTGCCGCCGCGGTACCGATCGCCCCGAAGATCCCCGCGCCGATCACGGCCCCGATGGCGAGCATGATGAGGTCGCCCGCGCCGAGCGCCCGTTTCAGGGCGTACGGGCTCTCCCCCTCGACCAGCAGCTCGGCGATCGGTTTGCGGCGGAACAGTTGCCTAGACAAACAGCGGCGCCAGCACCAGCGTGACCGTGCTCAGCAGCTTGATCAGCACATGCAGCGACGGGCCGGCGGTGTCCTTGAACGGATCGCCCACCGTGTCGCCCACGACCGCGGCCTTGTGGGGGGCGCCGCCCTTCCCACCGTACTCGCCGGTCTCGATGTACTTCTTGGCGTTGTCCCAGGCGCCGCCGCCGTTGTTGAGCATCGTGGCGACGAGGATGCCGCCGATCGTGCCCACCATCAGGAAGGCGGCCACGCTCTCCGCTCCCACCCCAAACACCTTGAAGAGCAGCCCCACCGCGATCGGCATGCCGACCGCGAGCAGCCCCGGCGCGACCATCTCCTTGAGCGCGCCGATGGTCACGATGTCCACCGCCCGGCCGTAATCGGGCTTGGACGTCCCCTTGAGGATGCCGGGGTCGGCCTGGAACTGGCGGCGGACTTCCTTGATCACGTTCACGGCGGCCTTGGTGACGGCGCCAATGGCGAGCGCCGAGAACCAGAACACCAGCATCGCGCCGAGCAGGCCGCCGACGAACACCTCGGGCTTCGAGATGTCCACGGCCGCGAGCGGCGAGCCGAGCGCGGCGACCTCGTCCAGATACGCCGAGAACAGCAGGAAGGCCGCGAGCGCCGCCGACCCGATCGCGTACCCCTTGGTCAACGCCTTCGTCGTGTTGCCGACCGCGTCGAGCCGATCGGTGCGCCTGCGGATGTCCTCGGGCTGATGCGACATCTCGATGATGCCGCCGGCGTTGTCCGTGATGGGCCCGAAGGTGTCCATCGCCAGGATGTACGCGGCGGTGCCGAGCATGCCCATCGTCGCCACGGCCGTGCCGAACAGCCCCGAGTGCGCGAGGCCGCTCGACGCTCCCAACTTGTAGGACGCGATGATCGCCGCTCCGATCGTGAACGTGGGGAGCGCGGTGCACTCGAGGGCCACGGCGAAGCCCGCGATGATGTTCGTCGCCGGACCGGTGACGGACGCGGCGGCGATCGATTTCACGGGACGGTAGCGGTACTCGGTGTAGTACTGGGTGATGTAGACGAAGCCGACCGAGGTGAGCACGCCGATCACGCCGCACAGGAAGAAGTGCCACCAGGCGTCGGGGGCGGTCGGGGGATTCAACAACCACCGGGTGGCCACCAGGAACCCGACCCCCGCGAGGAACGCCGTCACCCAATAGCCGCGGTTCAGCGCCCGCATCGGATCCTCGTCCTCCCGGCTCTTCACCACCATGATGCCGACGATCGACGCCACCAGCCCGAAGGCCCGGGCGACGAGCGGGAACAGCATCACCGCCACCGCCGCCAGACCTCCGAACGCCGTGGGGTTCCGGGCCGCGAGCCCGGCGCCGAGAATCATCGCGCCGATGTTCTCGGCCGCGGTGGACTCGAACAGGTCGGCGCCGCGACCGGCGCAGTCCCCGACGTTGTCCCCCACCAGGTCCGCGATCACGGCGGGGTTGCGGGGGTCGTCCTCGGGGATACCGGCCTCGACTTTGCCGACCAAATCCGCGCCCACGTCGGCGGCCTTGGTGTAGATCCCGCCGCCCAGCTGCGCGAACAGCGCCACGAACGACGCGCCGAACCCGTAGCCCACGATCAACAGCGGGATGCGCTCGGCGGGCACGACGTTCACGGCGTGCACGATCGCATACAGCCCGCCCACCCCCAGCAGGCTCATCGCCACGACGAACAAGCCGCTCACGGCCCCGCCCCGCAGCGCGATCTGCAGCGCCCGGTTCAGACTCGAGCGCGCGGCGCTGGCGCTGCGGATGTTCGCGCGCACGGCGACGAACATGCCGATCAACCCCGCGATGCCCGAGCACACCGCGCCGAGCACGAACGACAGCGTCGTCCACAGCGCCATCGTCGTGGCGCTCGGCTCACCCGGATGCGGCGTCCGGAAGAACGCGTACAGGACGAAGATCAGCGCGGCCAGGACCACGCTCAGCGAGAAAATGGTGCGGTACTGGCGCCGCAGGAACGCGGCGGCGCCCTCCTGGATCGCGTCCGAGACGGTGCGCATCTGCGGGGTGCCGTTGTCCTGCGTGAGCACCCAGCGCGCCAGACCCACGGCGACGGCCAGGGCGAGGACCGAGAGCCCCAGGACGAGCGGGATCAGCATAGTGGTTGTAGGCTCCTTGGAGCCCGCTGCGGGCGGGCTAGTTTCCGATTCGCAGGGGGACAGTGACGACGCTCGTCACATTCCGCCCGTCCCGCGTATGGGCCGGGTAGAACTGGTACGCCATCATGCGCTGCTGGAACTCCCGGCTGTAGTCCGCGTCCGCGATCGGCGGCTCCACCTCCAGACGCGTGACGCGTCCCGCGGCGGACACCCAGAACCGCACCCGGTAGGTGCGTCCGGCCACCGAGCCGGGAACCCTGGCCAGCGGCGGCAGAATCGTCGTCCGCGGCGAGGCGGGGAAAATGTAACCGCCTTCGCCTCCCGTTCCAGGCCCGACGTCGGCCCCCCCGGCCCCCGCCCCCCCCGGCGCACCACCAGCCGCACCCCCACCCGCCCTCGCGGCTCCGGCGATCCCGACAGCAACCAGGGGAAGCGTTTCGTGCGGCAAGTCGATGCGCGGCAGGTCCAAGGGGATGCGACCGATCACCGCCAGGTCCGCGCGGGGCGCAGCCGGGATCGCGATCTGCTCCGGAGCGGCCACGGGCAGGGCGAAGAAATTCACCACCGGGCGGCCGCCGGTTCCCCCGCCGCGCTCGTGCGGGCCCGTGCCCGCCGTCCGGTCGAGCAAGTCGCGGCCCCGGATCACGAGTAGAGCGATGACGCCCGTATGGATCAGGAACGAGAGCGCGGCGCCGGGCCCGAGGCGCCGGCGTGAAAGCGGCAGCCGCAGGCCGGGGAACGGGGGCGTCCCGGGGAGAGGGAGAGGCGGGCTCACAGGCACCGGATAGATACCCCGGAAACAAATGTAGGGGCACGGCAACCGTGCCCCTACCCCACCCCGCCCCTCGCGGGCGCGTTATTTCTTGCCCTGGTCCGGCGGCGTGAAGCCGATGACCTGCACTCCGGCGCCGTGCGCGATGTCCATCGCCAGCATCACGTCGCGGTACTTGCGGTTCGGCGCCGCCTTGATGAACAGCAGCTTCGCCGGCCGCACGTCGTAGATCTGGTGGAACGCCTGGTCGAGCTGCTCCATGGCGTACTGCTGCCCGTTGATCGCGTAGGAGCCGTCGCCCTTCAGCTCGAGGACGATCTGGCTGGACTGCTGCGGCTTCTGCTTGGTTTGCTGCTCGGGCGGCACCTGCACGTCAAACGCCTTGCGCGACATCGGCTGCGTGATCATGAAGATGATCAGCAGCACCAGCAGCACGTCGATCAGGGGCGTGACGTTGATGTCGGAGCTGAGCCCCTCGCCGCCGCCCGTCGATCCCATCGCCATCGGTCAGCTCCCTTCCTTCTTCTTGCCCACGAGCGCCTGTTTCTGCTCGGTGATCGCGCCGACCACGCGGACGCCCGACCGGCGGGCGATCTCGATGGCCTGCTGCACGCGGGCGAAGTCGATGTTCTCGTCGGCCTTCAAGAACAAGATCTTGTCCTTCGACCGGGACTCGTAGATCGCCTGGAGCCGGCCCGGGAGCGCGTCGTCGGGGACCTGCTTGGGTCCCTCGCCTAGATCCAAGTAGAACTTGCCGTCGCGGTCGATCCCGAGGCGAACCTCGTCCGGCCCCTCGGGCCGGTTCTCGGGGTTCTGCGAGCGCGGGATCGTGGCCTGGAAGCCCGCCGCGATGATGGGCGTGACGATCATGAAAATGATGAGCAGCACCAACATCACGTCGATGAGCGGTGTGACGTTGATGTCGGCCTTGACGGCCGCCCGGGCGCTAGTGACTGACAGGGCCACTGGACTGCGACGCCTTCTGCGTCTGGAACTCCTTGGTGAAGATCGACCGACCGAACTCCGACCCGACGCTCTTGATGAGGTAGTCGATCAGCTCCTTCGAGGTGTAGGTCATCTCGACGGAGAGGAAGTCGATCTTGGTGGTGAAGTAGTTGTAGAGCCACACCGCCGGGATCGCGACGATGAGCCCGAAGGCGGTGGTGATCAATGCTTCGGCGATACCGGACGACACGGATGCGAGCGAGCCGCCGCCGCCCGAGGCCGCCATGCCGGTGAAGGCGTTCACGATGCCCATCACGGTGCCGAGCAATCCGACGAACGGCGCCGTGGAGCCCGTCGTGGCGAGGATGCCGAGGCCGCGCTTCAGCTCGGCCGCGACGATCAGGATCTCGCGCTCCACCGCGCGCTCCACCGAGTTGATGTCCGCCGCGGTGATGGTGGCGCGGTCGCGCAGCAGCGGCTTCACCTCGGACAGCGCTTCGCCCACGACGCGGGCGACGTGGCTCCGCTTCTGCTTCTCCGCCAGCTTGATCGCCCCGTCCAGCTGCTCCTCCTGCAGGAAGCGCGAGAACTCGGGCGCGAACCGCGCCGTCTCCCGCTCCGACCGTTTGATCTGGACGAGCTTCTGGATGGCGTTGGCCCACGAAATCACGGACATGACGGCGAGGACGACGACGATGAACTTCGCGAACGGGCCCATCGTCACGAACAGGTCGTAAAGCGAGAGACTCATGTGCGCAGGCTCCTTTGCACCTACCGCGGGTGTTCGGGCCTACCGGCCCGGGGTGATCTTGTAATCGACCGGAATATTGATCAGCACGCGCACTGCCCGCCCGTGCACGCGTGCGGGACGGAACAACGATTTGAGCACGAGGGTCTTCGCCGACTGGTCGAAGCCCGGGTTGGGGCTCGACAGCACCTTGACCGAGTTCACCTCGGCGCGGCCGAGCGTGTCAATCACCGCCTGCACGATCACGCGGCCCTGAATCCCCGCCTGCCGCAACAGATCCGGGTACACGGGGGGCGGACCAGAGAGCCGATCCGGCTTTTCTTCGACGATGTTCTCCATGAACACCTCGTTGCCCGTCGGCACCAGGCCGGTGGCGAGGCCGCCCTCGACCCCGGTGCCTGAGTAATCCTTGGGATCGAAGTGCTCCTGGAGGTTCACCGGTGGGATGTTCGTGGGAATCACGTCGGGCGCGACGACCGTCTGGAAGCCTTTGAGAGGCACGTCGAGCTGCACTGGTTGCTGCTCCGGCGGCTTCTGCTGTTGCTGCTGATCGAGGAACACCATGGCGGTGTCGACCCTGACGCTGTTGTCGGCCTGGCCCGCGTGGAGAGTCGCGAACACCGCCGCCGCGATCACCGCGGTGTGAATCGTCAGCGAGACGAAACCGAGGCCGAGGCCGCGTTTGGGGTCCTTCTTGCGCCGCGACTCGATCAAGTTATCGAACACGGGTTTTCCTCCTCCGGTCCACGATCGGTGGCTGCGTATGAAATACCGCCAATGCGCCCTCCCCCGCTAGTGGAACGCGCATTACAAAATGATGACAGGCGGATGAGGGGTTGGCTAAGCCGAGCCCGCTCCCGTCATCGCCCTGCCTGATGCGTGGCGTCGACAGCGCCGCCGCCCCCAGGGGGCAGCGTCACGACGAACGTCGTGCCGCGTCCTGGCCGGCTCACCACCTCGATCTGGCCGCCGTGGGCTTCGGCGATCCACTTGCAGATCGCCAAGCCGAGGCCCGTGCCGGAACGCTCGCCCGTGCGCGTGCGCGCCGAGTCGGCGCGCCAGAAGCGGTCGAAGATGTGCGGCAGGTCGCCCGCGGCGATGCCGATCCCCGAGTCGGCGACGGTGAGCGTGACGCGCCCGTCCGCCTGCCCGAGCTGAATCCGCACGCTGCCGCCCGCCGGCGTGTACTTCACCGCGTTGGTGAGGAGGTTCAGGATCAGCTGGCGGATCCGACTCGCATCCACCGGAACGATCACGGGCTCGGCCGGCGACGCCACCTCCATCGTCACGCCCGCCTCCTCGGCGAGGAGCTCGCCCGTCTCGCGCGCCTCCTCGACGATCGCCCGCAGGTCCACGGGCTCCCGATGCAGCGGCGCGGTTCCCTCGTCGGCGCGGGCGAGGGTCAACAGCGCGTCCACGAGCTCCGTCATCCGCTTGATCTCCTGGAGCGTCTCCTCGAGCGCAGCGAGCGTGTCCTGCGGCAGGTTGGCGGTGGTGATGGCGCGCTCGACCCCCGCCCGGAGCACTGTGAGCGGGGTCTTGAGCTCGTGGCTGGCATCAGCGGTGAAGCGCCGCAGGGCGGTGAAGCTGCGCTCCAGCCGCGTCATCATCTGATTGAGCGTCTCGGCCAGGCGTCCCAGCTCATCCTGCACCATCGGCGCGGCGAGCCGGCGATGCAGGCTGCGGCCGTCCGTGATCTCCCGAACCTCGGTGATGATCTGATCGACGGGCTCGAGCGCGCGCCGCGAGATCCAGGAGCCGACCAGCAGGGCCGCGACCAGGCCCAGCGGCAGGATCAGCACGAACGTGGAGAGGAGCTGCTGCGGCCCCAACTCCGCCGAGCGCACGTCCGCCCCCGCGAGGATGGCGCCGAACTGCGGGCCCGCCTCGGTGACGTAGTGCACGGCATAGCGGATTCTCGGCCCCCCGGGCTCGAGCAGCAGCGTGCCCGACGCCCGCCCCGAGAGCGGCGCGCCCGTGACCCGGCGCAGCTGCTCGACCTGCTGGAACGTCAAGGCCCGGGCGTCGGGCGACGCGAACAACAAGGTGCCGTCGCGCGCCGTGATGATCAGGAAGTCGGGCACGGCTTCGAGCAGGGCCGCGACGTCCGCGATGAGCACCGGCCGTCGCGACGTGTCCGCCCGCACCAACACCCCGCGCGCGCGGAAGCTCTCGGCCAGGATCCCGGCGGTCAGCGTGGCTTCGGACTGGACGCGCCGGTCGAGATCCTGGTAAGAGGCGCTGCGCCGGTCGATGTACAGCACCGCCGCGAACGCGGCCAGGGTGAGGGCCAGCGCGGCCGAGAACGAGGCGGTGAGCCGCGCGCGAATGGTCTGCATCTCACGCCTTCACGACGTACCCCACACCGCGCACCGTGTGGATCAGCTTCGGCTCGCGACCGTGGTCGATCTTCTTGCGAAGCCGCGTGATCACCACGTCCACGATGTTCGTGCCGGGATCGAAATGGTAATCCCACGCGTACTCAGTGATGAGGGTCCGCGGCATCACCCGGCCCTGGTGGCGCATGAGATACTCGAGCACCGCGTACTCCTTGGGCGTGAGCTCGATGCGCTTCCCCCCGCGCTCCACCTCGCGGCTGCCGGTGTCGAGGGTCAGGTCCGCCGCCTTGAGCAGCGGCGGGGCGATCTCCTTGGGCCGCCGTCCCAGCGCTTCGACGCGGGCCAGCAACTCCTCGAGGGAAAACGGCTTCGTCACGTAGTCGTCGGCGCCCATCTTGAGCGCCTGCACCTTGAAGTCGACCGCGTCCTGCGCCGTCAGCACCAAGACCGGCATCCCGTTGCCACGGTCCCGCAGGGTGCGCAGCACGTCCAGCCCCGAGAGCGTGGGCAGCCGCAGGTCCAGCACCAGCAGGTCGTAGTGGCCGCCGGCCGACAGCCGCAACCCTTCGCCGCCGTCCCCCACCAGGTCCGCATGGTAGCCGGCCTCCGCCAGGCCCCGCTTCACGTACTGGCCGACCGTCTTGTCGTCTTCGATGACGAGGATCTTCACGCGACGGGGAGATACACCTTGAAGTTCGAGCCGACCCCCACCTGCGACTCGACCTCGATGCGCCCACGGTGCTCCGCGACGATGCCGTAGCAAATGGAGAGACCCAATCCGGTCCCGCGGCCCTGCTGCTTGGTGGTGAAGAACGGCTCGAAGATCTTCGCGAGGTCTTCGCCCTTGATGCCGGTCCCGGTGTCGATGAACTCGAGCAGGACCTCGTCGGCGCGCGCGGGGTTCTTGCAGCTCTTGACGGTGAGCGTGCCGCGCGAGTCCATCGCGTCCATCGCGTTGAGCATCAACGCCATGAAGCTCTGGATGAGGCGCTCCTGGTCCGCCAACACCACCGGCAGCCCCGGCGTGAGCTCGCGCACCACGTTGAGGCGCTTGAAGCGGGCGTGGTGCTTCAGCAGGAACAGGGTGTGCTCCACGACCTCGTTCACGTCGACGCGCTTCTTCTCACCGCTCTTCGGGCGCGAGAAGGCGAGCAGGCTGTCGACGATGCGGCGGCAGCGCTGCACCTCGGTGTCGATGATCTTGAGGTACTCGTCGTAGGCGTGGCGATCGGCCGGCCCGAGCGCCTCACTGCGCAGCGCCAGGGCCTCGCAGCACGCCAGGATCGTGGCGAGCGGGTTGTTGATCTCGTGCATCACGCCGGCCGCCAGCTGTCCCACGGCGGCGAGCTTCTCGGTCTCGGCGAGCCGATGCTGCGCTTCGTGCCACTCGGTGATGTCCTCGCCGATCGTGATGACGTGCGAGATCTGACCGCCGTCCTGCCGCATCGGAATCTTGGTGATGCGATAGTGGCGCACCTCGCCGCTCGCCCCGGATTCCATCTCCACCTGCTGGATCTCGCCGGATTCGAACACGCGGTCGAACTCGCGCTTCAGCAGTTCGCGCGGCTGGCGGTCGAGCACGTCGAAGATCTCGCGCCCCATGGCGTCCTCGCGCGACACGCCCTGCGTACCGGCCTCCCGCTTGCGGTTCCACCCGCGAATCCGGTAGGCGCGGTCGATCACGTACAGCCCGACGGGGAGCGAATCGATGATTTGGGCGGCGAAGCTGCGGTGCGCTTCCATCTCGTGCGTGCGCAGCGCCACCTCGGAGGCGAGATCCTGCGACAGCTCGGTGGCGGCGATCAGCGGGGCGAGGATGCGCGCCACCACGACCACGACATCATGGGCGATCCCTTCGTACCGCCCGGTGGGGATGATGACTTCGAGCGCGCCCAGCGGCTGCTCCTCGTGGACGAGCGGCAGTCGCATGACGGAACCGCCCGGAATCCCCTCGCGCTTCATGCCTTGGCGCACCCACTCGGCGACGGGCGGCGAATAGCCGGGGAGCTCGGCTTCGTCGCCGGGCGTCGTGACGGGGGTGTAGCGCGTGCCGTCCGGCGTGCGCAGCCACAGGCGACAGCGGCGCAGGTTGAGACCACGCCGCAGCGCGTTCACGACGCCGTGCAGGGCTTCCCCCGACGCGAGGCCTGCCTGGAGCACTGACGCCACTTCGGCGATGACCCGGATACCGGGGTGCTCGGTATCGAGGGAGGGGACGGCCATCGGTCGCTAAGCTAGGGATGCCGCTCGCCACGCGCCAGCGGCGCCTCGAACCGGAGCCCCAGGAACGCGCGCACCTGCGTGCTCTGGCCGAGGAACACCGTCGGGCCGAACACCAGGCCATACTGCGCCCCGTTCGGATCGCCGAACCGGAGCCCCGGGAGCAGCGAGACGGCGCCCCACGGCGAGCCCACGGGCAGCGGCGTGTGCGCGCCGGCGTACCCCGTCGCTTCGAGCGTCACGTCGAGCCCGAGCCGGTTGGTGCTCGAGTCCGACCCGAGGTCCGCGAGGTGGGCCATCGGGGTACGCGTCGCGAGCGTCACGCCGAACACAAAGCCGCGCGTGCCCCCGATGATCGCGTTCTCGTCGACGAACGACCCCAGCCGCGCGGTGAGCGCGGCGACCGACAGAGGCCCCGCGTGCAGGGCGCGCGCGTAGCCGACGTCGAGCGCCTCGACCTGCCAGCCGCCGCCCAGCGTGCCGGCGAACCCGAGCGTCCACGCGCCTGCCGCGCCCGTCGATTGCGCCGCCAGCGGCGTAGACAAAGCCGCCAGGGCCGCCAACATTGAAACCATGGACAGACGCACGTTCGTGCTCCTGACCGGAACCGTTTCCAGCGGCCTCGTCCGACCGCCGTTGACCGCCCTCGACCGCCCTCGACCGCCCGGGGCGGCGGGGACAGGGCGGTTGCGGTTCGAGCTCGACGACCACCACCGCTGGTCGCTATGGTATTATGGCGACGTCCAGCCCGTTGCTCTGCTCCGCAACGCGGAGATCGTGGCGTGGGTCGGCGACCAACCCCTCACGCTCGCCGAGCTGGAAGATAGCACTGTCGGAAACCGGCGACCGCCGGGCGGCGACGCGGTCGTGGTGCGCGGGCGCGCGGCTGGCGTGTGGGTGGAAGCGGAGTTCCTCGTCGCCCAGGACGCGACGGCCCCGCGGGCCGCGATCACGGTCACCGTCTTCCCCGACCGCTACCTCCCCACCGTCAAGGGGGTCCGCTTCTTCCGGGTGCCGGGCGTGGATGCCCTCACCGGCGACGGGCCGCTCGTGGCCCTGATCAACGGGTATCAGTCGCGCGAGCCGTCCCGGGTGATCGCCGTGGAGAGCCCGGAGTTCGCGGACCTCACGAGCCACGGAGCCCTCGGCCTCACGCGCGGCGGCCGCGGGCTCGCCATCGCCTTCGATGCCGGCGAACCGGGCGAGGCCAAGGTCAGGCTGTCGCGAGACGGACTCGAAGCCGTGAGCGATTGGCTGCCGAGCCGCCCGCTCCGTCCCGAAGGCGACGCATCACGGATGCGGATCTGCGTTCGGCCCGAGGGAGACGGGCTCGACGCGCTGCGCGCCGTGTTCGTCCCCCCCTCGCCGCTCGATCAAGAGCGGCTCGCCCAGGCGGTCGCACCCGCCGGCTGGTCCTCCCGGAGCGAGTTCGCGGGCGACGTCACCGAGGCCGACGTCGTCGCAAACGCGGAGTTCGGCGCGGCGCACTTCGACCGGCGCTTCTTCCGCTACATCGAGCTCCACGACGGCTACCAGAAGGCCGCGGGCGACTGGGAGACGAACGAACGGTTCCCGCACGGGCACCGCTGGCTCACCGATCGAATCCACGCCACCGGGTGCAAGGCCGCGCTATGGATGGCGCCGTTCGCAGTGGCCGAGCGCTCCGGGGTCGCCACCGCCCACCCCGAGTGGCTGCTCCAGGACGCGACTGGGCCCCTGGTATGGGACACGCGGGAGGCCTGGGGCGGTAAGGTCTACGCGCTCGACGGCGCGCACCCCAAGGCGCGGCAATGGCTGTTCGAGCTGGCGCGCACCGCCGTCCGGGACTGGGGCTATGACTATCTGGAGATCGACTTCCTCGTCTGCGCCACCGCCGGAACGGGGCACTACGGCGGGCTCACCCACGCCGAGGCGTACCGCGCCGGCCTCGGCGCTATCCGTGACGGCCTGGGCACCGAGGCGTTCCTGCTGGGCTGCGGCGCTCCGCTGCAGCACGCCGCGGGACTCGTGAACGGCATGCGGATCGGCCCCGCTGTGGACGTGAGCTGGGGCGGCGTGCAGGGCCCGGCCCGCGCGGCTGGGCTTCGCAGCTTCTACCACCGGTCGTCGTGGCTGAACCACCCGGACTGCCTCGTCGTCCGCCCGCCGCTCTCGGCGTCCGAGGCGCAGGCGTGGGCGTCGCTCGTCGCTGTGTCCGGAGACCTGACGCTGTTCTCCGACGATCTTCCGAAGCTCGCGCCCGAGCGCGTCGCGCTGCTGCGGCGCACGCTGCCCGTGGCACCGGTGGCGGGGCGACCGGTCAGGAGCACGGCGCTCGAGCGCGACGCGGCGCCGGCGATCGTGACCGGCGACGCCGTGTACCCGATGAACGGACCGTGGGGCTTCCGAACCGGGGACGACCACCGTTACAGCGCGCGCGAGTTCGACGAGGAGGCGTGGCAGACTATCGCCGTGCCGAAAGCCTGGGAGGACGCGGGTCACCCGGACTACGACGGGTTCGCGTGGTACCGGACGCGTTTTCAACTGCCCGGTCGGACCGTCGGACCGTCGGACCGTCCGACCGTGTACCTCGAGATCGGCAAGATCGCGGACAGCGACGAGACGTATGTGAACGGCACAAAGGTGGGCGCCACGAATGATCGCCAGGCCTACCGTCGCTATCCAGTCCCAGCCGAGCTGCTCAACTGGGGTGGCGAGAACGTGCTCGCCGTGCGCGTGCACCACGGTGGTGGCCCCGGAGGGGGCCTGTGGAGCGTGCAGCGCGACCGCCCGCCACGCATCTGGGTGGCCGAAGGCGCGCCGAGCTGGTGGACGGTCGTGCTGGTGAACTGGGACGACGATCCACAGGGCATCTCAGTGCCGCTCACGGAGCTCGGGATCGCGGGAGCCAAGTTCAATGCGTACGACGTGTGGCGCGACGCGCCGCTCGCGGACGTCACAGACGCCGTGGCGGCGACGGTCCCGCCGCGCAGCGCCGTCACGGTGGCGCTGCGCCCCGCGGCCGCGCGACCCCAGATCATCGGGACGACGCGCCACGTCGTCCAGGGCGCCGTGGACGTGGCCGACGAGGCATGGGACGCGGCGACGCGCACGCTCCGCGCGAAATCGGTGAACGTGGACGCGCGCGCGTACGCCGTGACGATCGCGCTGCCGAAAGGGATGAGGCCGGGGGTGTGCAAGGCGGACGTCCCGTGTAAGGTGAGGAGGCTGGAGTCCGGGCATGCGGTGATCGAGTGGGCCGCAGGTGGGGACGGGCGAGATATCAGGTGGGAACTGAGCGTTCGTGCAGTAGGTAGGCGATAGGCGTCTGGGCGTCTAGGCGTCTCCCTGGTCACTCGACTCCTGTCAATTGAATCCCCCGCACGAAGTACTTCTGCGCCACGAAATACAAAACCACCGGCGGCGCCATCACCACGATGGCTGCCGCCATCTGGTACGGCCAGCTCGTGGCGTACAGGCCGTGGAACGTCGCCAACCCGACCTCCGCCACCCGCATCTCGGTCGACCGCGTGGCGACGAGGGGCCACAGGAAGCTCTTCCACTGATCGACGAACGCCAGCACCGCGAGCGCGGCGAGGCCGGGCGCGGCGAGCGGCAGCGCGATCCGCCGAAAGATCGTCCACTCCCCCGCCCCTTCGAGCCGCGCGGCGTCCTCGAGATCGCGCGGGATCGTCTGGAAGAACTGACGCAGCAGAAAAATGCCCCACACCGAGACCAGCTCGGTGGAGATCAGGCCCTGATACGTGTCGACCCAGCCGAGGGCGTTGAGGATCAGGAACCGCGGGACGAGGAGCACGACCGCCGGCACGAGCAGCACCGACAGGTAGGCGACGAACATCCGGTCCCGCCCGGGAAACCGCAGTCTGGCGAAGGCGTAAGCGGCCATCGCGCTGGTGAGTACCTGCCCCGCAACGACACCCGCGGAGAATACCAATGAGTTGAGGAGAAAACGATCGAAGGGAAGGGCCGCGAACGGCGCCGCGAAGCTCGACGGGTCGGCGAGCGCCGTGGCGACCATATAAAGGAAGGGTGCGAGCACGATCAGCGCGAGCGGCAGCACCGCCGCGAACCCCAGCCACGCCTCCCACCGGCCGCCTCCCCACGCACGCCTAGCCATGTTGCACCCGCTTCACGAGCAGCCGGAACTGCACCCAGGTGATGCCGCACAGCACGGTGGACAGGAGCAGCGCCAGTGCGCTCGCGGAGCCGAGCTGCCAGAACTCCCAACCCGTCTGATATATCCGGTAGACCAGCACGTCGGTGGCGTGCAGCGGGCCGCCGCCGGTCAGCACGTAGACGTAGGTGAAGACCTGGAACGCGCTGATGGTCGCGCCGACCAGCACGAACAGCGTGACCGGCCGAAGCAGCGGGAACGTGACGCGCCGAAACCGCTGCCACGCGCTCGCGCCGTCCACCCGGGCGGCGTCGAGGTAGGCCCGGGGAATCCCCTGGAGCGCCGCCACGAACACGGTCATCTGGTACCCCAGCTGCGCCCACAGTGAGACGATCATCACCGCGACAAGCGCCGCCCTGGGATCGCCCAGCCAGTCCACCGGCCCGACGTGCACGCGCGACAGCAGGGCATTGATCACGCCGGCCTCGGGGCGGTACAGCCACTGCCACACCAGCGCGATGGCCACCCCCGATGCGACGTGCGGCAGGAAGAACACCGTGCGGAGCGCGCGGGCGCCCCAAGACCGGTGATTGAGCCCCAGGGCGACGAGGAGCGCGAGCGCCGTCGACACCGGCACGTACAGAACGTACAGGGTCGTGTTGGAGAGCGACGTCCAGACGAGCGGGTCGCGCAGCAGGCGCGCGTAATTCGTGAGCCCCACGAACGGCTGCACCGGCTCGATCAGGCTCCAGCGGTGCGTCGACAGGTAGAGCGTGAACGCGAGCGGAGCGAACGAGAACGCGGCGAGGTGGAGCGCCGACGGCGCGAGGAAGCCCCACGCCGCCACCGTTTCCCGGAAGTGCCGCGGGCGCGCTGCGGCGCGTGCCCCCCAGGCGGCGCCCGCGACGCCGAGCGGGCCGAGCAGCGCCAGGCCGAGCGTCGCGGCGAGCCAGCCGGCCGCGCCGGCTTCTTCGGGGAAGGTGCGGAGCGAGGCCCAGCGTCCCGGACGGAGGCGCACAGCGACGGTCGCCCGCGGCAGCCCCGCCACCTTGTGGCGTCGGGCCGCGGCACCCGCGCTGTCTCCCGGGACCACCTCGGCATCGCGCGCGATCGAGGCGAGGTTCGCCGGGCCGATGCGGGCATCGGGCAGCAGCGCCGCGGCCTCCTGCATGAGCAGTCGCGCGTCGCTCAGCCACAGGTCGGTCGCCCCGCGCGCCGCGGCGCGCACGCTGGCGCACGCCACCAGGCCGAACAACCCGGCCGCGGCGCCGTACCGCCTGAGCGCCAGCGGCAGCGCGGCGTGACCGCCGCGCCCCCCGCTCTCCCCCACCGCACGGACGGCCAGTGTGCCCGCCGCCAGCGCCAGCGCTAGGGCCGCGGCAAGCGCGACCGCGACCAGCCCCTCGGGCATCGTCGCCTGGGCTGCCACCGCGCCCACGACATCCCACCCCTGGCGGTCGAACAGCGGGACCACGGCAGCGCGGCCGACGCAGCGCACGCCGGGCTGGCGGCGCAACGAGTCGAGCATCTGGGGTGCGAGCGGCGGCGCGGTCGCGTTCACCAGCGGCGCCGTCCGATGGTAGATCTCCACGCGCGCGTGGAACCCGGGCAGATGCTCCAGTGCGCGCGACCGGATCAGCAGCTGGGGCAGGTCGTAGCCGACGCCGCTCCGCGCCGCGGGCGTGACGAGCGCCAAGTACGCCGCCGTGGACGCAGCGCTGCGCGCGGCGAGCGCGCGCTCGTACCGGTCCCGTACCCACCGGGTAATGCCGAAGCACAGGAGCGCGGACACGCCGACGGCGGCCAACGCGCCGGCGCGCCAGCGGCGGACGCCGGGCGCGCTCATCCCAGCCGCTCTCCCGCGGCGTCGAACAGGTGCAGGTGCCGGCGGTCGAGTTTCACCCCTACGCGGTCGCCCGGATGGAGATCGGGGATGCCCGGGACCCGGGCGACGATCGTCTGCCCGCGCGCGTCCAGGCGCACGAGCGTGTCCGGGCCGAGCGGCTCGACGGCGCGCACCTGCGCGATCCCCACGCCCTGGGCTGGAGCGCCCAGACCGACGTGCTCCGGGCGCACGCCGACGTGAATTTCCCCATCGTAGCGCTCGAGCGACACCGGGACCGACCACCCCCCGAAATCGACCGTACCCCCCCCTTCCCCCTCTCTCGTCCCCCGTCCCCGTCCTTTGAGCACGTTCATCCCCGGACTCCCGACGGCCCGCGCGACGAACACGTCGGCCGGACGCCCGTACACCTCGGCGGGGGCGCCGACCTGGCGGAGGCGGCCGGCCTGCAGCACCGCGATCCGCTGGCCCATGGTCATGGCTTCGACCTGATCGTGGGTGACGTACAGCGTGGTGACGCCGAGACCGGCGTGCAGCGCGAGCAGGTCGGCGCGGAGCTCGGCGCGGAGCGTCGCGTCGAGGTTGGCGAGGGGCTCGTCGAACAGGAACACCTGGGGGTCGCGCACCACCGCGCGTCCGAGCGCCACACGCTGGCGCTCGCCGCCCGAGAGCTGCGCCGGCCGGCGCTCGAGCAGCGGGGCGATGCCCAGGCGCTCCGCGGTCTCCTGCACGCGCCGCGCGATCTCGGCGCCGGGGACGCCCCGCACCTCGAGCCCGAACGCGATGTTGCCTCGCACCGTGAGGTGCGGGTACAGCGCGTGGCCCTGAAACACCATCGCGACGTTGCGCGCGGCGGGCCGGAGCCGCGTGACGTCGCGGTCTCCGATCAAGATCTCGCCGTCGCTCGGGTCCTCGAGACCGGCGACGCACCGCAGCAGCGTCGTCTTGCCGCACCCCGACGGCCCGAGCAGCACCAGGAGTTCGCCGGCGCGCACCTCGAGGGAGACGTCGTCCAGCGCCGGCGCGCCCGCGGCGCCGTAGGTCTTCGTGAGGCGCCGGAGAGTGACCGAGGCCATTCCGGTGCCCCGCCGGTCGCTAGCCGATCACGACGCGAGCGATGCCGTACATGACCGCAGCGACCACGAACCCCGTGACGATCACCCCACGCACCGTCTCGAGCGGTTTCTTGGTAGGACCGGTGGTGCCCACCAAGGCGTTGATCTCCAGGAGCGCGAGGACCACGAGGAGCAGCAACCCGTAGAGGCCGCGGTGGCCGCCCGCGCCCAGGGTGAAGTGCGACGCCGCCCCCATGAAGAACAGCATCGGGAACGACATCACCACGTTCGTGCGGGACGCGAGGAACGCGCGCCGCGCGGCGCCCGCCGCCGCCGGGTTCGCCTGGCCGCCGCCCGCGGTCGCCACGGCGTTGGCGATCACGATCCGCTGGTTGGGCCAGATCACCCTCCAGACGTTGACGAGCATCACGGTGCCGAACGCCGCGCCCGTGAGAATGGTCGCCCCCCAGGGATCGCTCCAGCTCACGTGCCGCAGGATGAGGATCGTCAGGCCCGTCAGAAAGGTGAGCGCCGCCGACCAACGGAACCACCACAGCGCCCGCGGCACCAGCTTCTGGGTCGCGACGCTCCGCGTCGACGCGTCCGCCTCGGCGAAGAAGGGACCCTGCACGAAGTTGAAGTAGTAGAGGAGACCGATCCAGGTGATACCGGCGAGGAAGTGAATCCAACGAAGCAGGAACTGGATTCCGGCGTCAGTAAAGAGCGCCATCGTGCGCCTCCCGTGTGAGGGAACCCGACGGAAACCGGCAACCGGTTCGACAAGATACCGGCGCTCCAGATGGAATCAAGCGGGAACATTCTCACGGCGTCGCGGGTTGACCACGGCGAGACTGCAATCGACGAGGAGGAGACCATGGCTGCAACCGCGAGTGCCACGGAGAAAGTCACGAAGCACGCGCTTCCCCCACTGCCGTACGATGATGCGGTGCTCGAGCCGTACATCGACCGACAGACGCTGGAGATCCACTACACCAAGCATCATCAGGCGTATGTCAACAATCTGAACGCCGCGCTCGACAAGCACTCCGAGCTCTACAACAAGACCGTCGACGACCTGCTGCGCGGAATCAACAGCGTTCCCGACGACATCCGCACGGCCGTGCGCAACAACGCCGGCGGTCACCACAACCACTCGCTGTTCTGGACCATCATGGCCCCGCCCGGGAAGGGCGGCGGCGCGGAGCCCGGCGGCGCGCTCGGCGACGCCATCAAGAAGACCTTCGGCGACTTCGCGAAGTTCAAGGAGCAGCTCTCCAACGCCGCCGCTACTCGCTTCGGCAGCGGCTGGGCGTGGCTCGCGCTCGCGGGCGGCACGCTCGAAATCTTCAGCACGGCCAACCAAGACAGCCCACTGATGGACGGGAAGATCCCGCTGCTCGGCCTGGACGTGTGGGAGCACGCGTACTACCTCAAGTACCAGAACCGACGCCCCGACTACATCGCGGCGTGGTGGAACGTGGTCAACTGGTCCGAGGTGGCGAAGAGGTACGAGGCGGCTAGGAAGTAGGCAGACGGCTAGCCGTCCAGCGGCTCGGTGAATACCTCGGCGCTCCCGTCGGCCGCGTAGCGCACCGTGACGCGCCACGGCCGGCAACAGACCTGGCAGTCCTCGACGTACTGCTGTTCCGGACCGCCCCCCGGATCGAGGCCCAGCTCATTGGCCTCGCCGCAGTGGGGGCAGATGACGAGCACCTCGCTCTCCGCGGCGCGGTCGCCCGGGGAGAGGTCCTCGTCGTCGTCGAGTGGCTCGAGATCCGAGGCGTCGCCGATCACCGCGTCGCGTACACCGCCGTGTGGCCGGCCCGATCGAAGGTCAGGACGTCGTAGCGCCCCGCCCCAGGGGACGACACATCCATGCCGGGCGACGCGGGCGGCATGCCCGGCACGGCGAGGCCGGCGACCTTGGGGCGTTCCTTGAGCAGGCGGGCGATCAGATCGGCAGGCACGTGGCCCTCGATGACGTAGCCCTGCACCACGGCGGTGTGGCACGCCCCGAGATCATGTGGCACCGCATAGCGGATCATCACCGCATCGAGGTCCGAGGTATCGCGCGCCGTCACCTGGAAGCCGGCGGCCTGCAGATGCTCGACCCATTTCTTGCAGCAGCCGCACGTGGGGCTTTTGTAGACGGTGATCTGGGGGCCCGGCGGGGCGGGGGCGGCGCTGAGCCCGGCGACCGCTCCGAGGGCGGCGCAGACCGTGCCGAGGACCAATCGCCGCCACGACTTTCTTGCGAGCATGCAACCTCCTAGTCGGTGTCGGTCAATGCGTCCAATATCGCCTGATGCAGCGGCCCGTTGGAGGTCACGAAGCTGCCGGCGTAGATGGAGCGCTCGCCCGACAGCGCGGTGGCCCGGCCGCCTGCTTCCTCGACGATGACCTGGAGCGCCGCGATGTCCCACGGCTGGGTCTCGGGATCGATGGCGATCTCCCCCGCTCCCTCCGCCACCAGCACGTGCTGGTAGAAGTCGCCGAACCCACGGGTCCGCTCCACGCGCCCGATAAGCCCCCGGAGGCCCGGAGGCGGACTCGACTCTCCCGGCGCGAGATTACCGTGGAACAGCAGTGCGCGCTCGAGGGCGCGCACGCCCGACACCGCGACGCGCCGGCCGTCGCGGAACGCGCCCGCGCCCCGCGCCGCGTGCCACCGCGCGTGGAGCGCGGGCGCGCTCGCGATCCCGGCCACGCTCTCGCCTCGTTGCTCGATCGCCAGCAGCGTCGCGAAGAGGGGGATGCCGCGCACGAAGTTCCGCGTGCCGTCGATCGGGTCGATGATCAGCCGCGCCTCGGCCGCGCCGCTCGCCTCCCCTTGTTCCTCGCCGAGCAGACCCAGCTCGGGGTGGCGCTCGCGCGCCAGGGCGCGGGCCGTCGTTTCGATCGCCTCGTCCGCTTCGGTGACGGGACTCAAATCGGGTTTCTCATCGACCCGCAGGCCTTTCTTGCGGAACAAGCGCAGGGCGATCTCGTCCGCGCGGTCGGCGAGCGCGGTGAGAAACGGCAGCCAGTCTGCAGCACTCCGGGGGATCACGCGAGCGGAAGATGGCCGTCCGGGGCCGACGGTGCAACGGTGGAGGACGCACATGCACAGGATGTAGCCTATTGGGACCCCATACCGCCTTCGTGGGTGCCCGCGGGGCGCAGCCGGACATAGACCGCCAATCCGGCGGGCGTGCGGCTGCCGTAGGCGGCATCGAGGGTCGAGGGCACAAAGTTGACCGAACCGCGCACGCCCACCCCGGCGGCGAGCCCTGCCACGGCCCCGACCGTGCGGAGGTAGCCGACCGCGAACACCCCGACGTTGTATTCGGTCGCTGCCGGCACCGCGGGAACTGCGAGCTCCTCTGCGCTCTTCCGCACGTATTCGGCACGGCCGAAGAAGGAGTTCGTGCCGTCTAGGTCGAGCGTGGTTTCCACCACGACGCTGCTCTCGAGACGCCCAGTCCCGATCGTGGCGTTCGCGCCGTAGATCAGTGCGCTCGACCAGGTGCCGCCCATCCCGATCCGCTGTGTGGTGAGCGCCGCCGCCCCAAGCCGGTGGAGGGACTCGTCAGGGTGGAGCGCTTCGGGACTCTTGAGATAGGCGTACCACGCGGACACACTCCAGCGCGCCCCCGGATTCACGATCAACCGGGTGCTATAGGAATCGAGGCGTCGGCCGGTGTAGTCGAAATCGGTCCGGTTCTCGTCCGGCTCCCGACCGTTGAACCATGAAGCCTCGAGCTTGACCGCGCGGGTGAAGATTCCCGCCGTCAGGACGCCGAACGTGATGTGCGTGCCATCCTGCCAATGGTGTGAAATCGGAGCGAATGGGTCATCCGCCGCCGAGGGCCGATGAGGAAAAGCCACCGGCCCGACCGCCGGCTCGCCGACCGGCGCGACGTACAGTGAGACCCCGACGTTTCGGGCGACCGGCCGCTCGTAGAGAGCCGAGAACTCCATGAACAGGTCGTGGGGGTGCTGGCGATCGTGCAGCGGCGCCCCCTGGTAAGACTCCCCGGACTGGACCAGCAACGGGTAGCCCCGGCCCCCGACGGTCCACGGTTCGGCGCTGAGCATGCCGCGGAGCTGGAGTTGGCCGCCGGCCAGTGGTCGGCTCGCAGCCGCCATCGCCCAGTTGACGATTGCCAGCTGGTTGCTGCCGCGCGATCCTCCCTGCCAGTCGTACTGGAAGAAGCCCTGGCCGTGCAGCATCAGCGTCCAGGGGCCGAGCATGAGATGGGCGGCGTGCATCGGGGAAGCGTCGGGAAGCCAAGAGGTGCCAGATCCCATCCGCGTTTCGGGAACGCCGAGTGGGGCGGCGTTCATGTGCATCGGGTGCTGCATATCCATCTGCGCCGACACGGCGTCGGACAGTCGGACGGTCGGATAGACGGACAGAAATACGACCGCGAGCGTCAAACCGCGCGACGAATATTTCCAAGTGTCCATGAGAGCACCTCAAGCCTTCGCCGACCCAGAGTGTGACTGCGAACGGGGACCTACTGTCCGGGCGTCCGACAGTCCGACCGTCTGACGAGGTCAGGCTTGAGGCGGTGGAGCGAGCGGTGGCGCGAGGTAGGAAATGGGCGCGGAGGCGGCGCCGGGAGCGTCCGTAACGGACGAAGCCCGCGGAGCAACGGGGCGGCCGCCCCACGCGGGCGCGGCGGTTCCGCCGGTTGGACATGCTCCTCCGGCGGCGCAGCCGAGGCTGGCGGTATCAGCATGACAGGCTCCGTGCCCCGATGGCGCAGCGGCGAGCGTCGGTCCTTGAATGTGGCGTGGGGGTGGTGTCTTGTGGGTGTGCATCCCGCACGGCGCAGCAGCCCCAGCGAGGAGCGACATACACATCGGCACGTCGCTGCCCTGCACCGCCACGGCGAGGGCCGCGGCGGCTGCCAGGGTTCGCGCGAGCAACGGATAGCGGTGACCGGCCTTCACGCCGTCAATATACCCCCGTCGCCGCGCGGCGACCGCGCCCGAGCAGCTGAGCGTTCACGGCGACCACGACCGTCGATGCCGACATCAGCACCGCGCCGACCGCCGGCGAAAGCAGGATCCCCGCCCTGGCCAGCACCCCGGCGGCGAGCGGAATCGCGACGGCGTTGTAGCCCGTCGCCCACCACAGGTTCTGCACCATCTTGCGGTACGTCGCCCGCGCGAGCGCCACGATCGCGGGGATGTCGCGCGGATCGGAGCGCACGAGGACGATGTCCGCGGACTCGATTGCCACGTCGGTGCCGGCGCCGATCGCGATCCCGACATCCGCCGCGACGAGCGCGGGCGCGTCGTTGACCCCGTCGCCCACCATCGCGACCGTGAGGCCGCGCCGCTTCACCTCTTCGATCTTCGCGGCTTTCTGGGCGGGGAGCACCTCGGCGAAGTAGTCGTCCAGCCCCAGCTCCCCCGCGACCCAGCGCGCCACTTCAGTGGAGTCGCCCGTGAGCATGATCGGCTTGATGCTCATGGCCCTGAGGCGCTGGAGGGCCTCGCGGGACTCCGGTCGGATGATGTCGGCCAGCGCGATCGCCCCGATCGGTTGTCCGTCCACGACCACGTAGACGACTGTCTTCCCCTGCGCGGCCAGTCGGTCGACCCGCGCGTCCGCGACGGCCAGCCCGCGCTCCTTGAGGAAGCCGGGGCTCACGACCTTGACCTCCGCGCCGTCCACTCTTCCCTGGGCGCCCTTTCCGGGAATGGCGGTGAAGTCGGCGGGGGTGGGATACGACACGGCGCGCTCGCTCGCGGCCCGCACGATCCCGGCGGCAATCGGGTGCTCGGAGCGGCTCTCGAGCGCCGCCGCGAGTCGGAGCACGTCCTGCTCGCTGCGGCCGTCGAGCGTCACGACGTCCGTGACGCCGAAGCGACCCTCGGTGAGCGTGCCGGTCTTGTCGAACACGACCGCGTCGAGCGCGCGCGCCCGCTCGAACGCCGAGCGGTCCCGGATCAAGAGCCCGTTTCGCGCCGAGAGCGCGGTCGATACGGCGACCACCAGCGGGACGGCGAGGCCCAGGGCGTGCGGGCAGGTGATCACCATGACGGTCACCATCCGCTCCAGCGCGAAGCTGAATTCCCGGCCTGCGCCGAGCCACGCGACGAGCGTGACGGTCCCGCCGCCGACGGCGATCAGCGTGAGCCACAGGGCGGCCCGGTCCGCGAGGTCCTGCGTGCGGGAGCGCGTTTCCTGAGCCTTGCGCACCAGCTCGATCACCTGCGAGAGGTACGTCTCGGCGCCGGTGCGCCGGACCTCGAGCGTGATCGCGCCTTCGCCGTTCACCGCGCCGCCGATGACATCATCCCCCTCACCCTTCTCCACGGGTTGGGACTCGCCGGTGAGCAGCGCCTGGTTGACGCTGGTGCGGCCCTGAACGACGAGCCCGTCGATCGGAATCTTCTCGCCCGGCTTCACGAGCACCCGCTCACCCGGCCTCACCGCATCGAGCGGGACCTCCTCGACGGAGCCGTCGGCCCGGACGCGATGCGCCTCGGCGGGCAGCAGCACCACGAGGTGCTCGAGCGCTCGCGAGGCGCCGAGCACCGAGCGCATCTCGATCCAGTGACCGAGCAGCATGATGTCGATCAGCGTCGCCGTCTCCCAGAAGAACACGTTCCCCGGGAGACCCAGCACGACCAGCGCGCTGTAGGCGTAGGCGACCGTGATCGCGAGCCCGACCAGCGTCATCATGCCGGGAAGCCGCTTCCGCAGCTCGTCCACGAGCCCCGCGAGAAACGGCCGGCCACCGTAGAAGTAGACCGCCGACGCGAAGGCGAACGCCACGTACGTGTCGCCCCGGAACGCGAGCGCACCGTGCAGCCTCACGAAGTCCTGGATCATGTGGGACAACGCGAGGACGGGGACGGTCAGCGCCAGCGACACCCAGAAGCGGCGGCGGAAGTCGTCCACCATGTTCGCGTGGTGGGCGCCGTGTTCGTGATGTACGTGGTGATCGTGCGTCATGGGGTCGCTCCCCTATCCCATGTCCCCGACACATTAACGCGACACGGTTCCCGTCGCTCGGCAGCCCGGTCAAGGCCGCGCTCGGGCTCTTGACCCTACACCTAGGTACAGGGTTTATACTGAACCCCGAGGAGGGTCGAACGATCATGCCGTCGTCAGCCGCTAAAACGGTGGCCGCCGCGACAGCAGGCATAGTCACGGCCATCGGCTCGGCGCTATGCTGCGCGGGGCCCCTCGTCGCGGTGTTCCTCGGCCTGAGCGGCGCGGGGCTCGCGGCGACGTTCGAGCCGCTGCGGCCCTATTTCGTCGGCGCCACCGTGCTTTCGCTCGCCGTTGGGTTCGCCGTGCTGCAGCGCGAGGAGCGCAGGGCTTGCGAGCCGGGGATGCTTTGCGCCTCACCCCGTGTGCGGCAGTGGATGAAGCGGGCGCTCTGGATTGCCACAGCAGTCGCCGTCCCGCTCGTCACGTTCCCATGGTGGTCGAGGTTCGTGCTCGGCTAACGTAACAGGAGGATCGCCATGATCACATCGAACAGGGTGGCGCTGATGATCGGTGCCGCGCTCACGGGCGCCGCGTTCCTCTGCCCGCTGTGCGACGGTGGTGCCCGCGCCGCGAGCGCCCAGGGTAGCGGCGTCGTCGCCCAGACGCCCGACACCGCCATCGTCCGCCTGCACATCTCGCGGATGACCTGCGGCAGCTGCCCGGCGACGGCCCGGCTCGCGTTGAAGAAGCTCCCCGGCGTGTACAGCGCCACGGTGACGCTGGACGATAGTCTTGGGATTGTCCGCTACGCCTCGCGGCGGTTGACCCCGGACCAGATCGCCGCGCACCTCACGCGGCTCACCGGATTCGGAGCGACAGTCCTGCCGTGACGCGCGACGTCGTGATAGCGATCGCCGTGTGTCAGGAGGCTCGGCTCGCGTGACCCACCAAGTCGAGCGCGGCGCGCAGCCCCTGCGCCAGCCGTACCGCGTCGTCCACCGCCCAAAAGTGCATGAAGAAGAGCCGCGGCTCGTCGCCCAGCATATGGTTGTGGACCGCGGTGACGTCGATCCCGTGCGCGCGCAGCGCGCGCAGCACCGGGTTCACCTCGGCCGCTTGGAGCACGAAATCGCCCGTGATGGCCGCCTTCCCACCGCCCGTCGGCTGGAAGTTGAGCGCCGTGGCGACGCCCATCGCGGCGGGGATCACCACGCGGTCGTCGCGGATCGTATCCGGCCGCGCGACGCTCACCTGATACACGCCGCCGTTCACCTTGCCCGAGTGACCGAGCGCCTGCGCGATTCGCACCGTGTCGAGGCCGAGCGGGCTTGCGAAACGGGGCGCCGTGGTCGAACCTGACGGAGGCGTCTTGGTGAGCGCGAGGGCCGCGCGGATCGCCTGCGCGAGCTTGACGGCATCTCCCGCGCCGTGGATGTGCATGTAATACACGCGTGGGGTCTCGTGCAGCACGTGATGGTGGAGAGCCGTCACGTCGATCCCGCCCTCAGCGAGCTTGGCCATCACCGGCTCGATCTCTTCGTCCTGCAGCACGAGGTCACCCATCGCGATCGCACCAGCGCTGGTCGCCTTGAACGCCACCCATGAGCCGAGCGCGAGCGCCGGCTTGAGCCGGATGCGGTCGACCGCGACCGTCAGGTCGCTCCGGGGCAACCCGAACTTGTACACGTCGCCGGGCTGCATGGCGCCCGGCTGGCCCATCGCCTGCTCCAGCGCCTTCCAGTCGACCTGCACGATCGGCGCGATAGCCGCCCGTGCGCGGCCCGCTGCTGCTCGGTGCTCGTCCTCGGCGCGTTCTTGCCGACCACCGCAGCCTACCGTGACGAGCGTTGCTCCAACGACCACCAACGGCCACATCCTTCCGCTCATGGACTCCTCCCGTGTGTTCAGCGCAAGCGCGTTGCGCCGCCTCTCGACCGTCCGTATGTTCGATGATACACTTGTTATAGTCAACCAAGTGGTACTTCCGTGGGCGATACCGCGAGTGGACGTTGGCTGCTCCTGTTCCACCAGATCCCCCCCAAGCCCGATTACTTCCGGGTGAAGGTATGGCGCAGACTGCAACGCATCGGCGCCGTGCCCGTCAAGAACTCGGTATGGGTGCTCCCGTACAGCGATCAGGCGGTCGAAGACTTTCGCTGGCTGCTCCACGAGATCGTGGCGGGGGGTGGGGAGGGGTCGCTGTGCCGGGGCGATTTCGTGGACGGTCTGAGCGATCCCGACGTCAAGGCGTTGTTCCACGAGGCCCGCGCCGCCGACTACGCGGCCATCGCGCGCGACGCGAAGTCCCTGCCACGCACGCGCGCGTCCGCCGAGGTAGCGCGTCTCGGCCGACGGATCGTCGAGGCCGCGGCGATCGACTACTTCAGCGCGCCAGGCCGATCGACGGCCGAGCGGGCGGTACGGGGTCTCGAGGCGCACGTGCGCGGGCGTGAGCGGCCGGGCACGCGCCCGCCGGGCCAGCCGGTAGGGCGGCCGCGGGGGCGGACCTGGGTCACGCGGCGCGGGGTCTTCGTGGACCGGATCGCGAGCGCTTGGTTGATCAAGCGGTTCATCGACCCCGAGGCGCGCTTCACGTTCGTCGCCTCAGAGGGCTACCTGCCCCGCAAGGGTGAGCTGCGCTTCGACATGTTCGAGGCCGAATACACGCACGAAGGGGACCGCTGCACCTTCGAGACGCTCGTGCGGCGCTTCCAGTTGCGCGACCCCGCCCTCCGTGCCATCGGCGAGATCGTCCACGATATCGATTGCAAGGACGCGAAGTTCGCCCGTGCGGAAACGGCCGGGGTTGCGCAACTGCTCGCGGGCATTGCTCGGCAGTCCGCCGCCGACAGCGCGCGCCTCAGGCGTGGAGCGGACGTGTTCGACAACCTCTACCAGTCGTTCTCGGCCTCCACCCGCCGATCCCGGCTGCGGCGCAAGCGGTGAGTCCCATGTCCGAGCCCTCGACGCCCACGGCCGCGCCGACTCGCTGCACCGTGCGGGAGCTGGTCCTCTACTTCCTGAAGCTCGGCACGCTCGGGTTCGGCGGGCCGATCGCGCTGGCGGGGCACATGCAGCGCGATCTCGTGGACGAGCGCAGGTGGATCTCTCCAGACGATTACAAACAGGGGCTCGCGCTCGCGCAGCTGGCCCCGGGCCCGCTCGCCGCGCAGCTCGCGATGTACCTGGGGTGGGTGCGTGGCCGTGTGGGCGGTGCGACGCTGGTAGGCATCGCGTTCGTCGCACCGTCGTTTCTCATGGTACTCGCGCTCGCGGCGCTGTACGTCCGGTTCGGCGGGCTTGCCTGGATGCAAGCGCTGTTCTACGGCATCGGGGCGGCCGTCATCGCCATCATCGCGCGGAGCGCGACGAAGCTCGTCGGCATGACGCTCGGGCGCGACCGCGTCCTGTGGGTGCTCTTCGCCACGAGCTTCCTCGTCACCGCCTGGACGGCGTCGGAGATCGTGTGGCTCTTCGTGGCGTCCGGATTCGTCCCCGTGCTCCTCCGCCTCCGGACGCGCCCGGCGTTACCGTTCAAGGCGCTCCTCGTCGCGCCTTGGCCGACGTGGCTCGTCTCTGGGCTCGGTGGGGTGGCATCCGTAGGCGTGCTCTGGAAGGTCTTCTGGTACTTCGCCGCCGCGGGGCTGTTCGTCTTCGGGAGCGGGCTCGCCATCGTGCCGTTTCTGCACGGGGGCGTGGTGGAGCAGTATGGCTGGCTCACCGAGCGGCAGTTCCTCGATGCCGTGGCCGTCTCCATGATCACGCCCGGCCCGGTCGTCATCACGGTGGCGTTCATCGGGTATCTCGTGGCGGGTCCGGTGGGCGCCGCGGTTGCCGCTCTCGGCGTGTTCGCGCCCGTGTACTTGATCGTCGTGCTCGCCGCCCCCCACTACCGACGCGTCGCCGCGAGTCCCGCCATCAAGGCATTCGTGAACGGTGTGACCGCGGCGGCCACCGGCGCGATCGCCGGCGCCGTCCTTGTCCTCGGGCGGCGCGCGCTGGTCGATGTGCCGACCGTGCTGGTCTGCGTTGTGACGCTGGTGCTCGTCCTCCGGTTCAAGCACATCCCGGAACCGCTGCTCATCGCCGGGTCAGGACTCGTGGGCCTCCTGGCGAAGGGCGCGCTCGTTGTCCATTAGTCGACCCTGCGTCTTCATCCTGTTGGCGCTCGTGCCGGGTGCCTCGCCGGCCCAGGCGCAGCAGGCTCCCGATGCGCACGCCATCCACGCGACGGCCAGGTTGCGGCTCGACGGCGTGCCGGACGAGCCCGCCTGGCTCACCGCCGATTCCATCACCGACTTCATCCAGAAGGAGCCGGCCGAGGGACGCCCCGCGACTGAGCGGACCGTCGTGCGCCTGCTCGCAACGTCGGACGGCTTGTGGGTGGGCCTGTGGGCGTACGACGCTCGTCCCTCGGCGATCCGCCACACGGCGCTGCGGCGCGACAGCGACTTCGAATCGGACGACGCGTTCACGCTCCTGCTCGATCCGCTGCGCGACCATCGCACGGGGTTTCTATTCTCGGTGAACCCGAACGGCGCCATGGCAGACGCGCAGGTGATCGACTTCGAGACCACGAACCCGGACTGGAATGGCGTCTGGGACGCTCGCGCGCGCATCACGCCGTCCGGCTGGACCGCCGAGCTGTTCATTCCGTGGCAGACCCTGCGCTACCGCCCGGACAACGACGTATGGGGCGTCAACCTTCGCCGGCTGATCCGACGCAATAACGAAGAGGTGCTGTGGCGCGGGTGGCGGCGGACGGAGGGCATCCTGTTTCTGCCGCACGAGGGCGCCGTGGCCGGGTTCCGTGGATTGCCGCGCCGGCCGATCGCCGAGCTGCGGCCGTACGGGGCCGTGACGGGACAGGCGCGGGCCCTGCAGTATCCCCCCGAGGGGAACGACAGCTTGCTCACCCTCGGCTCGGCCGGTCTCAAGGCCGGGCTCGATGCCAAGCTCGCCCCCGCGCCGACCCTCACGCTCGACCTCACCGCCAACACCGATTTCGCGCAGGTCGAAGCCGATGACCAGGTGATCAATCTAACCCGGTTTCCGCTGTTCTTCCCCGAGAAGCGCCACTTTTTCCTCGAGTCGAGCGGCATTTTCAAGTACGGCGTGGTCGACCATGCCACGGTGTTCTACAGCCGGCGGATCGGCCTCGACACTCTTGGGAACGCGGTACCCCTCACAGCCGGTGCGCGGCTCACCGGGCGCCTCGGGTCGGATCAGCTCGGCCTGCTCGCGGTGCGCACGGGCGATTCCGAGAACGCGGTGGATCTCGTCGCGCGGGTGAAGCACGACGCGTTGTCGCGCGGCTACGTCGGAGGCGTGTTCACCAGCCAGTCGCGGCCCGGTGTCGGCGGAACCCGCCTCGCGGGCGGCGCGGATTTCAGCTTTCCCCTGTACGTGCACGGCCAGAATCTCGTGCTCGCGGCCTGGGCGGCCGGGTCCAGGGAGAGCGCCACGAGGCCGATCGCCACCGCTTGGCGGATCTACGCCGACTACCCCAACGACGCGATGGACAACTTCCTGAGCCTGATGCGGGTGGAGCGCGGTTTCGATCCGGCGCTCGGGTTCGTCCTCGAGACCGACGTGCTGCGGCACACGGGGCACGTCGACATCTTCCCGCGCCCCCACGTCCTCGGCATCCGCCAGCTCGAGTTCAGCCTCCTGACGTGGGAGGGGGTCACGCACCTCGACGGCACGCCATCCCACTCGGTCTATCAGGTGACGCCGCTCGGCGCGGTCTTCGAGAGCGGGGACCAGTTCCTCGTGAACTTGAAGCGCCTGGAGGACGCGCCGTCCACGCCGTTCGAGATTTTTCGCGGCGATACGATCACTCCCGGCAACTATTACTTCAACCGCGCCGAACTCCAGTTCACCAGCTCGGCCGGCCGCGCGGCGAGCATGGGCCTCACCGCCAGCGCCGGCGACTTCTACGCGGGCACGTCCACCGAGCTCGACGCGGCTCTCACGGTCCGCGCAGCGCCCCACGTGATCACGGAGCTGGACTATTCCCAGTTGGCGGCGCGTCTTACGCCCGTGTCGTTCACGGCGCGCACCGCGCGACTGCGGCTCGACCTTGCGGCCACTCCCCGACTGGGCAGCACGTTTTTCGTTCAGTGGGACAACGAGTCGGACCGGCTCACGGTCAATGCGCGGCTGCACTGGATCCCGAGTCCCGGGAGTGACGCCTACCTCGTGTGGAACAGCGCCTGGCCGACAGGCCTCGCGGACGGGGTGCCGTGGAACCGGCCGGCGCGGGGAGGGCTCGTCGGGAAGGTGGTGTATTACTTCCGCCTCTGAGCGGGAATGGAGCGGATGGGATTCGAACCCACGACCCCCTGGTTGCAAACCAGGTGCTCTCCCAGCTGAGCTACCGCCCCGAAGTTACTACGAGCTTCAAACTTAACTGCTTTCGGCACCACGCCCAAACAGCGACTGTGCAAGGTTCTGTGCAAGAATGCGGTGTCATAGCGCCTTCTTTTCCCGCAGCTCTGCACTGTCAAGCACGACGCGCGACATGGTCTCGGGATCGGGCTGCTGGTAGCAGCGACTCGCTCGCCTATACGCGGTTCGTCACCTGCTTACATGACACTAGTGCTGCGGGCCCGTCCGCAGCATCTTGGCACTTACACCGCACGACTCGGACATCCCGACTGTTTCGGAGGTGCCCCAATGCCAGAACGGACCGTTAGCGGAAGCGTCATTGAGCGCGCGCTCGTCGGTCGCGAGCTGCCCGTTGCTCTCTACGCAGCATCCGTCCCCTTGGACGAGATCGGTGGCAACAGCCGTCCGGACGAGGACGACGCCGATGGATTCAAACGGCTTGTGGGGGAAACCCTCGCTCTACCCTCAAATGTCTTGCTGGACGAGGAGCAGTACAACAAAGTGGCGGTGCGAGTTCTTGGTGGCGATCAGCTCGGGGCGTGGTATCGCTACGCACCTCTAGGGAAGGACTGGGCAATCGCCTGGGAAGCGCGAGAACGGGAAGTTCGCGCGCAGGTCGAACTGAAGGAAAGACCGCTTCAGATGTTCGCAGAGCACGCGATTGCACTGATGGTCTCCGGTCATCCAGCGACGTTTCCTTATCTGCTGAGCGTCCCGGCGCCGCCTGACGACCTTCGGCGCACTCTCGATCTCGAAACTGACGAGACGGCATTCACTACGGGCCTTGCGTGCTTGGCCGCCAGACTTCAAAGATCGCGTCGAGCGGCTGAGTTCACGGAGACTGTGCTAGAGTACGAACTGCCATTTGGGAACAGTCCGCGTACCAGCTCAGATAGCCTCCTGAAGCTGCTCGACGCAGGCAGGAAGATGTGTCTTGCCCCGCTTGGCGCAGGCGGCACCGTTGGTGTGACCCAGCTCTTGCAGGGCCAATACATCGCCGCGATCCTCAGTGTGGGCACAGGCTCCGTGATGACCCTCATTCTCTTGGGTAGCGTGGCAGTAGGATCGCTCCTCGTGAGCCGCCTGGCACGGCGAGGGGACGATGGCCGCGGCACCACAGGTGTCGAACGCGGGAGGGGTCGTCTAGCAGGCGCTTGAAGCTGCGCTTCGTTCAACGCAGCCTAAGCGCGATCCGTTAGGCCGCACAGGGGGTTTCGAGCGGTGACGACTTACAACACGAATCTTGCCGCTGAGTTCTATGTACTCTCGATGCTCCATCGTCTGGGCGCCGAAGCCAATCTCACTCTTGGTAACAAGAAAGCGGTCGACATCCTCGTCGCTCGTGGCAAGGGCAAAGCGTTCACAGTGGATGTGAAGGGAGTCGCGGGCCCCAACGATTGGCCCGCCGATAACATCCGTCTTCCGGCACCTAGCAATCATTTCTACGCGCTCGTTTCCTTCGAGGGGAAGATAGGAGACCCTGACGCTGTGCCTTCGACGTGGATCGTCCCGGGATCAGGAGTTGCCGCCTTCATCAAGCGCTACAAGGTTCGTTGCGTAGTCTCAAGAGCGCTCGTGAAGGTGAAGGGGCAACGTTACCGCAACGCCTGGCGGCAAATTGTTGGCGACGGTGCCGCCTAACAAGCGCTTGAAGCTGACGACGGAGTAGATTGGGGAATGAAGCTCTCCTCAGCATGCCGTAGCTCAAGCGCGGTTCGTTGGGCAGCCCGTGGGTATATCCAGTTCTGACTCATCCAATGTCCTGCTGGTCGTTCTGCTTCTCGGCGGAGCAGTTGCCGTCGTGAAGGCGCTCCGGCGGTCTTCTCGCCATCACGGGTCCGCAGGCCGCCAACTCGCTTTCTGGCGCCGGACGCCATCGGGCAAGCTCCGCGCGACGACACACGATGGTGGCGAAAGAGGCCCAGGACCTGAGTTCAGTGTTTACAGCGTGGCCGACCTGCCGGACCGTGCCAAGAAAGTCTACCTCTACCTAACGGCAATCGCCGACGCCGAGGGTTACTGCTTTCCCTTTTACCGAACCGTTGCGGAGCGAACAGGTCTATCTACTTCCACCGTCTCTAAGGCGATAAGCGATCTAGAGAGCGTGGGACTCCTCACTCGGCAGCAGCGGGTCAGCCGTCGCGGAGGAAGTTCAGATCTCTACCACGTCAAGAGAGTCTCGGTGAAGTAAGGGTGAAGCTGCCGATGACTCCGCCCGTCCAATGACAGTTCTCCTCCGTCGCCTCGCCCTCAGCTGCGGCCTCGCCTTCGTCGCCACTCTGACGGCGACTCCTGCCCAAGGCCAGGAACCGTCCTCGGCGCCGAGCGGCACCACGGCTCGCTGCCGAGACGGCACGTACTCGTTCAGCAAGCATCGCAGCGGCACGTGCTCGCATCACGGGGGCGTGGCGACTTGGCTGACGCCCGATGCGCGCAACAACGTGTCTACGTAGGGCTTGTCGAGCGGGGGCTCCGAAACCCTACCATCGAGGTTGGGCACGCTCTCGCCCAAGCGCTTGGCATCCATCTATCGGAGCTGATTCGAGAGGCCGAGAAGCGTTGGGCCTCGCGGTAACGAGCCCGGAGTATGCTCGCGGTGCTGAAGAACGCTGGCCTCGTTGAAGGCCGAGTAGGACCGCAGGAGAGCCCCGTGGCAGTCGCTGCGAGGCGATGGGGGAGCCGCAGAGTAGCGGCGACTCACCCCAGGTGTGAACCAGTCCCTCTTACGGCGTCGGTTCTACGAAGAGCGTCTGGTGGTACTCGCGAAAGCCAAGCTGAATGAGTCTGAAGAAGTCTCGTCCAAGAAGGTTCCGGCTGATCGGACCCATGCTAAAGCCGACATCCAGCTCGAAGGTTCCTAATTCGGTGTGCTCAAGTCTGACACGGTGGATTCTCGCATCTATTCCAACTCCCACAATGGCTGACCCGTAGCGCCTTAGTGTTCCGTCCAAGAGGTTGATACCGATTCCGGCCAGGATTTCGCCATCAAATAGCGAGTCACTTGCTCCTGAGTCTAGACATGCGTCTGCTTCGACAGCTTGTCCATTCGGGGCTCGCACCACGACATGCATCAACGGAAGCGTGCGAGCGCCGACGCTCACGTAGCCGAAGGCATATGCATAGGTTACTGTCGGCAAGAGCTACAGTCCAAGTGTCGCTGAGTCTTCGTTCAATTCCTCGACTCGGAAGACGTAGGGGACACGAACGCCTGTTTCGCGAGCCTGCCGGACCGCATCCGCAAGGGATGCACCGGATGCAACAATTCGCTGGCCCTCCAGGACTACCCATTGCCCTAGGTAACGTCGGAGCACGTCTCCATGCGTCCGCCGCCACTGCATTTCCACGTTGCGGTGGCTTGGGACTCTCGACGCGCCCCGTCCGGCCTGCAAGTGGGACGAGGTACGCCAAGTAGCTCCCCTCGTGTGCTGCGTACTCCAATTCGCAAGCGTGCCGCCAATTGATAATCCTTGCTGCGGGGCGGGAAAGGACACCGTGCGGTATGGGTTCTGACTTCTGACATCAGACAGTTGGGGAAGAGTCACTCTAATCAACCTCCAATTGCAGCAACTCCAGCAACCTAATCTCGTCCGCCTTCAGCTTTGAAGCAATCTCTTCAAATGCGACAGAAGGATCATGGAGGTTATCAACTCGAACGAAAAGTGCTTGGGGGTCGAGAACTGACGCATCAACCACCCAGGTCGAGTCCTCCCGGTATACGGATACACCGAACGTTCGAACGTCGTCGGTGAGTAACTCCTTAGCCGTGGGCCGCGCCAATCCTGAAACAAACTGCTTGAGTGAACCGGAGAGCGGCTTCAGATGCACCCCGATAGTAGCTCGCTGTTTTTCTAGGCGCACGCCGATGCCCAAAATAGCAGCCATAGCAGCCTTTATCACCCGCGTGAACAGTTCAAGCTCGGACCAATTCGGGTTGGTAACCCAGAGGGAAGCTGAGTTAAGGCGCGTCGTGAACACGGCCCTACCACCGAAGAGTGCAAACATGGACGCAACTTCGCCCAAGTTCGGAGGATTCTGCTTATGCGAGACGTTCTCTAGGGTGAGGTTGAACTCTCGGAGCCCTCGAAACACCACTTGAGGAACTTGCGAATAGAATCGGTGAAGGTCGAGGAGGGGTTCTTGATAGGCAGCATAGTACTCGAAAAAGGACCCGGGAATGTCCGCGTGCGTTCTGTTCGCTGGCATCGCGATGATCTCTCTTGGGTCTGCTTGAGAGTACAACTATGAGCTACGCCGTACCGTATCGCAATGAGCCTCTCAAAACGCCTTTGACAGCGGTCCAAACGGACTGAGGTCGTCATTCAGGAACCGGGTCGAGATGGTATGCGTTGACCCCAAGTCGCGTGAGTATTCGAATCGAAGGCCTTCAACTCGCACCAGACCTTTAAGCGGAAGGTGATTCGGAATCACTTTCACCAAGGCCAAGTCGCCAGGTCCTAAGAAGTGTGTGTAAGCGTCTGGCTGAAAGGCGATGACCGCGCTCGACCCGACGACGTTGTTGTGAGTGTCGGAGATCGAAATGATGCAGTCCTCATCCAGTATCGGCGGCTTGTCGGCAAGAATCGCCTGGTAGATCATCTGATTGAGGTTGTGCAGGGACTCTCGCACGGAAAGCAAGGCCGAGAAAAAACGCATCACCGCTCTCTGCGGGTGAGAACTCGACGCGTGAAACACAAGCTGCTCTATGGCAGACGGGACATGCCCAACGCCGCCCTGTTGGATGCGTCCCAGGAACTCCAGTAGCGCCTGGTGGATGCCATTCTCGTCACCCTGTGCGAACACGTGATCAGGCGTGGTAAGAATCATGCGCATGTCTGAGTGCTGTGCGAACGCCTCCACCAGGTTCGCAGCCTCCGGTTCCGACAGCAGCAGCTTCGAAGCGTCAGGCCGATGGGTCTCAGCAAGGGGCGGGAAGTGACTGTATGGAAAAAGAGCAGTGCGCACGACTGGCCAGCGAGAAACGACGGGCTGCACGCATTGATCGTCGAGGCGCGTCATCTCTGCGTGAGCACTTCCAAACAGCTTCCTGTCCGACTCACTTAGAGGAGGAAGCGCTAGCGGCAGCGGCCCTGCAGAGATTCGAGCGCGTTCCTGGTCAATAACCAAGAAGGATAGCAGTTGAACACCTTGCTTACTGGCCAACGACCCGAACTGACCTCCACCGGGACCCGACGCAATGCTTAGGTTGTGGATGCGTTCCTGCAGTTCGCGGCGTACCTCCGCACGGACGACCGACTTGCAGAGGCGGTATGCCGCTTTGGTGATTGTCACACCGTCTTTTCCCGCAGGACGGCCTCGCACTCGCGGCGGATGAGCTTCTTGAGTTCTTCGTAGCCCGCTGGAGCCTCCACGCTAGGCTCTCCCGAAACAGGATACACAAACTGAATCCGCTCACCTGACAGCGCATTGAGAACGAGGTTGGGTACGTATCGTAGCGTGATCTGCAGGAATCGCTCCACGACCATCCGCTCACCCGTCTGGTCTGTGCGCACGAATGGATTCCACTGCTCAGGGAAGTACCTTGACAGGTGCCCGAGCGCGTACAGGCCCATCAGCATTAGCACCAACTGTCCGGGCTCTACCAGCTTGCCACCTTTTTCGTGCGCCATGTGCAGCCACTTGCCGCCGCTCAGTGAGTGCGATCCTATTTCTGCAGCACCAAGCTTCCTCCTGAGAATCACGTACCTACCTCCAGGGAAGTCAGGCCGGATGTAGGCTCGCGAGATACCGGGGACTCGTTCAAGAGGTTCCCTCGGGTCGGGTGCGGGTGCGAACTGGTCCAACGCGATGCGTTCGAACGTCAACTCCTCTCTCCGTACCAGTTCGACCGCCAGAGCATAGGTCCTCGCCTGGGGAAAGCACTCGACGAAGTGCTCCTTTAGATCGGGGATAGACCCGAGGACCTCCTCAAGTGTCCAGGGTACGCCCGACAAGAACACAGTCCCAGGCGAGAACACGTTGGTGAATAGCTGAAGGGCACCGGCAGTTGGACTAACAGGGAGGATTTCGAGGTCCGCGATGCGCCCTCCCCCAGACGAGGACTGTTGGAGGGTCATCCCATGGTTCTTTATTGGGAGCTTGCCTGCGGCGAGCATTGCACCAGCCCCTGCGAGGAGATTCGCCGCGCCGTAGTACAGCAGAAGCGGTTGAATGTCGAGTGGGGCATCAGTTGCTGCGACAAAGTACGCTTCTGCCTGGCGGATAGACCCTGCGATGTACTCGGTTAGTGACGGCGTTGGAGCAGTGGCCCCACGCGAGCCAAAGAAGCGGGCGATATTGGGTTCGTAGGAGTATCGAGATAGGAGCCGCCACTGCTCAAGCCGAGGCTCTTCTGTCTGGATGGTTCGAACCTTCATAAGGTTTCTTACCTGTCGCCGCTAGCCGTTGAATGACTAGTCTAAGCCGAATGACTAGTCTGAGCCCCTCAACGGCCTCAAGCTAGGGCGTTTTTGCGGCGCTGACAGGCGGGTTTGCGACACGGAGGGACGGGGGCTGGAGTGCACCCCGTCTTTCGGACCAGCGGATATGAGACATATGCTACAGGGGCAGGTCCCCCCGATTTAGGACCACGCGGACGTAGAGGAAAGCCGTCGGTTGGGGCCGGGGATGTAGCGGCCTCCTTGATGATGTTCGGCGGGCGAGCGGTTGGCTAAGCTGCGATGGGACGTGATTCCAGTACGCCCAGGCATCGAGGGCCCGCGAGGTGAACTCCGTCCCGTTGTCCACCGTGATCCAGCGCGGCAGCCCGCGCCGGGCGCCGACCGCCCGCAGCACGTGGGCCACGTCCTCCCCGCGGAAGTGGGATTGCGCCACGAGCGCCAGACTCTCGCGCGTGTAGCTGTCGATCAGCGTCAGCACGCGGACGAGCCGACCATCGGCCAAGGTGTCGTGCATGAAATCCATCGCCCACACCTCGTTCGACTGGGTGGCGACGCGGCGGGGCCCGCGCGGCACCGCACTCCGTCGGCGGCGCGGCCGCTTGCGCCGCAACTGCAGCTCTTCTGCACAGTACAGCCGGTAGATCCGCTCGGGATTCACCGGCCAGCCCTCGCGGCGCAGCAGCGTGTGGAGCCGGCGGTACCCATAGCTCACCCGGACCGTCGCGAGCTCGCGCAACCGCCGCCGCAGCGCGTCCTGGGGCGGCCGGGTACTCTGGTACGTGAGCAACGAGCGCCACACCCCGGTCGCCCGGCACGCGCAGCGCGTCGAGACCTGAAAGGCCTCCCGCACCCACGTGACCCAGCTCCGCCGCTGCGCCGGGGTCAGAATTTTTTTCGCAGCGACTCCTGCAGGATCTGCTTGTCGAGTGTGAGATCGGCGACCACGCGCTTCAAGCGACGATTCTCGTCCCGCAGCTGCCGCAATTCCCGGAGCTCGCTCACGCCGAGGTCGCCAAACTTCCGCTTCCAGCGGTAGAACGTGGCCTCCGCGATCTCGAGCTTCCGGCAGATCTCCCCCACCGGCGTCCCCGCGTCGACCTGCCGCAAGGCCAGGGCGATCTGCTCCACACTGAACCGACTCGTCCGCATCGGACCGTGCCTCCCCGGCTCCGCCCGGGAGCCGTCGGCCAGCCCGCAACCTATCCCTTTCCGGTAGTCTTCGTGGTCCGAGAATCCGGGAGCCCCGCCGGCACTATCAAGGCGGTCTAGCTGCGCCGTGCACTCGACGACCCAAGGCGCGCACCGTACACCGCGATGATCCCGGTGAGGACGCTAAGTATGAACGCGCCGACCACTGACGGCGTGCGGCCTCCAGCGTCACCAACAACCTTTGCCATTTCACGATAGGCGCTCTCGGGCAGTGTCAGAGCGCGAACGACTGCGGCAACAGTGTAGACGGACACCCCGAGGAGACAGGCGTAGAGAGCGCGTGTAGGCAGCACTTTGCCGAGAATCGTGCCTGCTATGAAGAAGCCCCCGAGACTTACGAGTGTGTCGAGGCCGGAATAAGCGAGAAGAACCGCTCGGCGAACCTGCGTGATATCCCCGAGTGCCGCGGTGAAGAGTTTCTCTAGTACGTCGCTGGGTAAGGTTCCACTGAAGATGATGAGTGTTCCAGCTAGACCTGCCATTAGACCCCCAGGTTCCTTCGCGGTTCGAGCCACGACGCTCGGCTCACGCCGCGCATCCAGCTTCCGGAAAAAGAAGACTGCTGAGCCTGCAAACACGACTGAGGCTATTTCTGAAACTCTCTCTCCGAGGATGAGATTCAGGATCACCAGGAGTCCAGCGAACATCGCGCCAATCAACAGAGCGGTAGCCAGGAATCCCACGTCCGTCCGGATGGCTACGCCGATTCGCGAGGGCTTGACCATCGTCGGATTGCCAAACGAGAGCCGTACAGCGTGAGACCGAGCCGCAGGACAAGGGCTGTCAACGCGCCGGTGCGTAACTCCGTGGCCGTCGCGTCCGGGATCAATCGGAGCACCGCCGAGTCTGTCGTGGAGAAAATGCTCGGGATTTTCAGCGTGAAGTATACGACGACCCCCAGCGTGCTGGCGAAGGTTGCCTTGTTCGGGACAAGCGAACCTATCGTCAGACCGCTGAGGAAGAAGCCAGCACTTATGGCGACTCCCCAGAGGGCGAGGGATATCACGAACATCGTAGCGCTTGTCGTGGCGTCCAAAAGCCGAAGCAACGGTCTCCCCAGGACTATGAGCGCGTCTGCGCTGTAGACTGTGAGGATTCCGATAGCGGCAGCTAGTGACCACGGCGCTGGAATGGGATAGAGGACGATGTTGTCGGCGCGTCTTGACAGCTTGTCGCGCTTCTCGACCAAGAGAACAGCGGTTGCCGCGAGTCCCAGCCCTACAACAAACGCCGCGTCTCCGCCGAACGCCCACCGTACGGACACAGTAACTGCCACGTATGCTATCCCCAAGAGGATAGCGGTGGTGAGGAACTTGCCTTCGCTGCGTCCCGCCATAGCCAGATCAGAACACTGGTCGAAGAAGGGAAAGCTTGACCGGCGACCTAATCTCCACTCTCACAGCACACCGCAAAGCCGCCTTCCGCCGCTCAAAGTATGAGACGGCCAGACGGGTAGTGTTAGGGCGAAAATGCGGCATGGAGGGCCGGATTTGCGACACGCGCGTTGACGGTAGGTTGATCCAGCCGACGCATCGTGGGTGCGACCCTGACAGCGAGAAGCGCGTCCATGTGCATCGTCATCTGGCCCGACTAGCCGTCACCGCCGCTCACTCCGCCCGCACCGCCTCCGGCCCCGCCACCCTTAGAACGCCCTGACGAGCCCCTGTGTCACATCCACACCCCTCCGTGCCGCAAAACGCACACTAGTGGCCTGGGCTACGAGACTACATCGTTCCGGCGATGCGGAAAGGGAAAGGGATTGTAAGATGGGCGTTCGCCTCCACGGTCCGCCGCTCGTGGACCTAGCGGCTATAGCGCCGCGCTCTACGCTCGCGATTTGATAGTGGACTGGAACCTCGGCCTCGCAGCTCTCGGGATCGTACTGTCAGTCGCGAGCATCGGGTACGCCGTCTACGTCACTCGCAAGAGCAAAAGAGAGAAACGGCTAGCCTACGAGCTTCTACCACCGCTCCCAATCGCCACCGTCCTCTCTAAAGAGAGCGGCTATTCGCTGAAGGTTTTCTACGAGCGCCCAGGTCAGTCGCCGAGACCGGTTCAGCAGGCAATCGTTCGATACCTTCGATTCACAAGTTTTGGGCAGGAGCCCATTCGGAGCGTAGATAATGCCCACGAAGACCCAATCAGAGTTGAGATCACGGGCGGAGCCGTCCTCGATGCTGCGGTAGTTGCGGTCACGCGGCCTGTGTGCGGCGTTCGGATCGGCGATGTAGTCGCCAGCGGTGGAGTCTCAACTGCAATCGTATCTTTCGATTTTCTGGATCATCTCGACGGTGCCATTGTCCAAGTCATTACAGACTCACAGGAGACAGGACTCTCCCTCCGGGGAACCGTTATCGGGATGCCCGGAGGCATCCGCAAGGCACGCGAGACGGAGGACGGGCAGGAAGTGTCTGGCTGGGGTTGCATCATTCCTCTACTCGTCCAGGTCGCCGCGCTAGGTGCTGTTCCGCTCCTCTACCATCGCCTAACTGGAACGTGGCAACATGTGTGGTACCTCCTGCTGCCTGTGGCGGCGCTCGCAATCCCGTTGCTGCTGTTTCTCACCACGTTGATGGTCCTGACGCCGAGGGCTGAGTTTCGGTTCCCCGTCCGCCTGTCACCACCCGATTGGTACACGCGTCACCTCATGCTCCGGGTTACTTCCCACCGAGGTGTTGCCAAGCGCGAGGCACCCAGCGAAGGTGAGGCTGACGGTTAAGAAGCCCCCCCCCACACGAATGGGTCTCGACACAACAGCATGAGGATGTTATGCCCGCCCCGATGGCCCATGCCCGTCTTGAAGAAGACTGGGTTTTCGCACCCCGAGTGTCGAAGGGACCCCCCCAAGATGCTCCCAGGAGTCTGCCCGCGTCTAAGCGCAAACTCAGTATGGGACCCAGGGGGTGTGCAAGAATGTGTGCAAGAACGGAAGCGCAAAGGGTGCGAAAGTTAGTGTCGACCTTCGCACCCAGTGCGAACTAAAGCTGCCTTGCCTTCACCACTTCTGCAAAACTGCCCGGTTCTTCGCGGGGCTTGCAAACCAGGTGCTCTCCCAGCTGAGCTACCGCCCCGGAATGTGTTACAAGGTAACAGCTTGACTGCGCCTTCGATGCCCTTAAGACCCGGGTGTGCTAAGATGACGCTGGCGAAGGAATCAACTACTTGCACCTCTCCTTCCCGCCCTCCATATGTAGCGCCGGCCTGATCCCGCGGCGGCTAGCCCGTCTCCGCCTCGCTCTGACGCCGCTCCCTGGTTTGAGCATAGAGGAAGCGCGCACCAGGCACTTCCTGACTAATTTCGCAAGCTTCTATCGCGCAACGACAATATGGCGCCGAAAACACTGAAATTGCTGTCCGGAGCCCTATACTTAGCCGCTGGAGTTCTGGTAATTTGGTTGTGGAAGTTGTCCTCGACCTATTCGTCTACGAGTACGTTGTTTCGGCGCGCATATTTTCTGATTGACGTGTTACTAGGTGCCGTGATGGTCATTCAGGCGACGGCCCTGAGCGCGAAAGGCCCTACCTGGGTCAGCAAGGTCTTCCTCGCGGTCGGGATCTTCATCCTCCTCGTGGGGGTGGGAATGGCCTCTTCATGGATATCTGGGAGATGAGCACCACGCGCTGATTAGTGTGCACGAACCTGTGCACGAATGGATGAAGAAAGGGTGCGAAAGCGTCAAGCGGCTGAAATGAGCCGCTCGATCTCGGCGAGCAGGTCCCCGCGCGCCACTGGTTTGCCCAGCACCCGGGCCGACAGGCCGCGCGCCTGCTGAGTCAGGGCGCGCGTCACGTGACCCGTCAGGATGATTGCCGGCACCCGCTTCAGGGCCGGGTCGCCGCGCAGCTCTCGGAGGAGCACCAAGCCGCTCATCCCGGGCATCTTGTAGTCGCTGATGAGGACGTGGGGCTTGCGCGCACGCGCGAAGTCGAGTCCCTGCTTGCCGTCGACGGCCATCAAGCAGGCGTAGCCTGCGCGCCGGAGCATCTTGCCGAGCGTGGCGCGTACGGTGGGATCGTCCTCGACCACGAGGACGACCGGGCGTGGGGGGACCGCCAGCAGACGCCGAGCCCGGTCCACGACCTCCTCCACCGTCGGCGCCGCGTCGGCCCCGAAATCGCGCGCCCGGGAGGTGTCGGGCTCCGCGACCAGCACGACCGGGATGTCACACAGCTGCGGCTCGGACTGGAGCTGTTGCAGCAGCGCCAGGCCGTGCATGTCCGCCAGCTCGAGGGCGACCACGACGACGTCCACCGGCGCGCTTCTGAGGCACTCGAGCGCCGCCGCCCCCGTGGTGGCAGGGACGACGCGCCACCCTTCGGCGCCGGCCCGCGCGCTCATCAGGCGCTGCCAGTCGGGCTCGGCGTGGGCGATCAGCACCGTGGCCACGCGCGGCTCTCCCAGGGCGCGAGGCAGCTCGACCGGCGCCCGCGGTCCGGCCGCGAGCGGCAGGCGCACGAAGAACCGTGAACCCGCTCCCGGCTCGCTTTCGGCCCAGAGCCTCCCCCCGAGCGCCTCGACGATTCCCCGGCTGATCGCGAGCCCCAGGCCCGCCCCGCCATGCTCGCGGGTCGTCGAGCTGTCGAGCTGTCGGAACGGTTCGAAGATGGCCAGGAGCTTGTCGGGCGGGATTCCCGGTCCCTCATCCGACACCTCGGTGACGGCGGCATCGGCGTCGTGCCGCCAGCGCACCTCGACCTTGCCGCCACGCGGGGAGAACTTGATCGCGTTGGAGATCAAGTTCACCATCACCTGCTCCACGCGATCGCGCTCCCCCAGGACGTGCAGCGCATCCGCCGGCGGGAACGTCGCGATCGTCACTCCCTGCCCGCTGGCGAAGGCCGCGACGGCCTCGACGCTCGACTCGATCGCCGCCCCCAGCGAGACGGGCTCGAAGTGCAGCTCCATGCGCCCAGCCTCGAGGCGCGACAGGTCGAGCAGATCGTTCACCAGGCGAATCAGCCGATCGCCGTTGCGCAGGGCAATCTCGAGCAGCTCTCGGACGGCAGCGTCCACCGGCCCCGCTACTCCGGCCAACAAGAGCGACAGCGACGTCTTGACCGACGTCATCGGGGTGCGCAGCTCGTGGCTCACCACCGAGACGAATTCGGACTTGGCGCGCTCGACGGCCACCTCGTGCGTCACGTCGCGGTACAGCACGATGTGCCCGAGCAGCGACCCGTCGGTCTCCCGCACGGGCGCAACGACGCGCTGATAGACGGCGCGCCGGGGGAAGGAGAGCTCCACCCGGTCCCGCAGCGCCACGTCGCCGAGCAGGGCGCTTTCCTGCGCGGCCAGGGCGGTGGGGTCGACGAAGGAGCGGGCGAGAAAGCGGTGCACGTTGTCGAGTCCCGCTCCGAGCACCGCCTCTCTCGGGATGCCTACGAGACGGGCCATCTCGGCGTTGGCGTGGGCGATCTGGCGTTCGGGGCCGACCAGCATGATCGCCGCGTCGCTGGCATCGATCAGCGCCTCCAGCTGGTTGCGCTGGCGCTGCACCGCCGCGTGCTCGCGCGCCAGCGCTGCTCGCTGCTCGGCGATCGTGCTCAGCAACTTGGAGTAGTAGAGCGACGTCTCGATCTGCCGACCCAGCACCACGGCCCAGTCGAGATCTTCGTCGGTGTAATGCCCCGGCTCTTCGTGTCCGAAGTTGAGGGCGCCGATCACGCGGTCGCCCACGTGCAGCGGCACGATCATCGCGGAGACCCGCCTGCCCTGCTGCAGCAGGATGCCTTCCGTGCCCGGCAGCGCTGCCACCAGGATCGGGCGGCCCGAGCGGATCGCCTCGCCGGTGATGCCCTGGTCGATCGGGAACACGGCCTCGCCGGGGACGAACCCGCCGTGCACGTTGTCGTACAGGGTGTGTAAGGAGTAGTGGCTGGCCGAGGCGTCAATCAGCACCACGCTCGCGCGGCGAAAATCGAGGACGCGCTGCACCTTGAGGATCGCGCCGCGGAAGATCTCCCGCATGTCGACGGCGGCGTTGATCAGCGAGGTGAGCTCGCCCACGACCGCGAGGCGGGCGGCGGGCGAGCGGAGCACGCCCGACGGCACGGTGGCGCGGTACTCCCGCGCGGCCATGTCGAGCTCCGCGATGGCGGCCGCCGCGACCCGCCATTCCTCCGGGACCGTTTGCCCCCGCTCCAGCCAGCCGCGCGCCAGCGACTCGAGATCGTTCGCCACGTGGGCCAGCCCCTCGGCCCCGAAGCTCGCGGCCGTCCCCGTGAGCGCGTGGGCGGCCCGATAGAGCGCGTCCGCGTCCGCCGCGTGGAACCCGCCCTCGAGCCCGGCGATCGCCGCCCGCATGGTATCGATCCGGCGCCCCAGCCCCGCCGCAAACTCTGCCCGCACCTCGGCCAGGGGGTCGGGAACCGTCACTTGCACAGGGCCCGGACCTGCCGAGCCAGGTCCTCCGGCTGGAACGGCTTGGAAACGACCCCGGCGGCCCCGGCCTCGGCCAGCCGGCGCTGATCCAGGTCGCGCCGGGCGGTGAGCAGCACGACCGGCACGGCGGCCGTCGCGGGGTCCGCTTTCAGCCGCCGGCACACCTCGTAGCCGTCCAGCTCCGGCATCATGAGGTCCACCAGGATCACGTCCGGCGCGGCCGCCCGGGCGACCTCAAGGCCGCTGGCCCCCGAAGCGGCCGTGACCACCTCCCAGCCGGCCGTGAACTCGAGCGTGCGCCGCACGAGCAGCAGGAGGTCGCGGTCATCGTCGATGATCAGCGCCCGGAAGGTGCGTGGCATAGCTCCTGGCTGCGGGCGGGGATGTCGCCAATATTAGCGGGCGCACGAGAAAATATCGGAGTCATGATTCCGAAAGTCTACATCCTCGACGACGATCTGGTGCACGCCAAGCTGGTGGCCGCGAACCTCGGCCCCGGGCGGTTCCGGACGCAGGTGTTCGACCGCCCGGACGCGCTGTTGGCGCGGCATGCCGAGGACCCGCCTGACGCCGTGATCACCGACTTGGTGATGCCCGACTTGAACGGCGTCGAGGTAACCCGCCGGTTGCGCACCGCCGATCGCCTGCTTCCCATCTTCGTCCTCACGGGGCACGCCGACGTCGCCACCGCCATCGAGGCGCTCAAGGCCGGCGCCACCGAATACCTCACCAAGCCGGTCAACATCGACGAGCTGACCACGCTCCTCACGCGCGCCCTGGCGGAGCGCCCGCTGCTCGAAGCGGGAGCGTCGCTCGAGCAGGCCCGGGGCAAGGAGTATTCCGTGCAAGCGATCCTCGGCCAGCACCCGAGGATCGAAGCGGTGCGGGCGTTTGTGCGCCGCATGGCGGCCGTCCCTCGTCCCACCGTGCTCCTGTTGGGCGACAGCGGCACGGGGAAGAATCTCGTGGCGCGGGCGATTCACTATTCCAGCCCGCACTCCACGGGGCAATTCGTGGAGATCAACTGTTCGGCGCTGCCCGCCAACCTGCTCGAGGCCGAGCTGTTCGGGTACAAGAAGGGCGCGTTCACGGACGCGCGGGAGGCCAAGCGCGGGCTCATCGAGGTGGCGGACGGCGGGACCCTATTCCTCGACGAGATCGCGGAGCTGGGCCCGGAACTCCAGGCGAAGCTGCTGAATTTCCTGGAGAGCCGGCGCTTCCGCCGGCTGGGCGGCACCGACGAGATGGAGGTGGGCCTGCGCCTCATCACGGCCACGAATCGCGACCTCGAGCAGCAAGTCAAGGAAGGCCGGTTCCGAGCCGATCTCTATTACCGCATCACGGTCGCCGCCGTCACGCTCCCCCCCCTGCGCGAGGTGAAAGGCGACCTCCCGCTCCTCGCCGACCACTTCCGCGAAACGTTCAACCGTGAGTTCAAGAAGCGGGTCGAGTCCATCGACGCCACGGCGCTCGAGGCCCTCCAGGCCTGGGACTGGCCGGGCAACGTGCGCGAGCTGCGCAACGTGATCGAGCGGGCCATGATCTTCAGCGACGGGCCAACCCTGAAACAGTCCGATTTGCCGGCGCTGGGCCAGCTTCCCGGCGCAGCAAAGAGCGACTCGCGTCCGGAGGCCTTCCACCTGCCCAAGGGCTTGTCCCTCGCCGCGGCGGAGCGGGAGTACATCCGCCACACACTCGAACAGACCGGCGGCAACATCCAGCAGGCGGCGGAGATCCTGGGCATCTCCCGCAAGAACCTTTGGGAAAAGCGCAAAAAGTATGGATTGCTCGAGACAGACCCCAAAGCTCCGTGATACCGTTTGGGTTACCGTAGGGTAACGAAGCCCACGCTCGCCGCTCACGGCTGCGCGACAAGATTGGTTAACTCATTGCGAACAATGGTGCTACTGGCACGGTCGATGGGCACGCCGCTTGCGCTCGTTCCCGGCGACATGAAGACGCTTGGTCTGCTCGCCCTGCTTGGCGTTGCCGCGGCCATGTCGCCGCTCGCCGCGCAGACGATTTCCTCGGCCGCTAATCAGACTTTCATAGTGGGCGATCCGAGCACGGCGATCAGCCCGATCACAATTAGGGCAACTGGCGGCGGCCAGATCAAGGCGAACAACGACATCCGCGTGCGGATTCCCGCGGGCCTGAACATGAGGTGGGACCCCACCATTACGACCGCGACGATCACGGGCTCGGCCGCAATCAAGGTCTCGACGACCGTGAGCTATGCGAACGGCAACCTGGATCTCGTCATCAACGTCATCACGAACTTCGGGAATGGCGACCAGATCACCGTCTCTGGGCTCAACTTCACGAACTTCACCGCCCCTTCGGCGGCGAGCCGCCTGGGGTTGATCACCGGCGGCGCCAGCGGCGCCGTCGTCGCCAACGATAACAACACCAAGACGATCGTGGCGAAGGTCTACGGCGTGTCGGTCGCCCCCCACGCCACGACCGCCAGCCAGCTGCCGAGCAACGGCGTCAACTACACGGTGGCCTTCACGGTGACGAACACCGGCAACGGCTCCACCAGCTACGATCTGCTGACGACCAAGCGGCCCGGCACGGTGCTCACGACGGTCTCGATTGCTGGCGCGGGAATCACGCAGGGTGCGAACCCCGACAGCGCGCGCCTGACGAACCTACTGGGAGGCACCTCCGCCGTCGCCACCGTGACTTACTCGGTCGCGATGGCCGCGTCGGGAACGAAGGACACGCTGGTCTTCAAGGCCCGCGCGGTCCTGAGTCCGGCGACCGCGGACACCGGGAAGCTGACGGTCACCGTCATACGGCCGACCATGACGATCGCCAAGAGCGTGAGTCCGGGCGGCACCCAGTTGCCCGGCGCGAACCTGACGTATACGGTCACGCTCAGCAATATCGGCAGCAGCAACGCCGCGAGCGTCGTGATCGTGGACACGCTCCCCGCCGCCGTCCGCTTCCAAGTCGGGAGCGTCGTGAACACCCTCCCCGCCGGCGTGTCGGTGCTGGTCGATTACTCGAACAACGGCGGCGCAACGTGGACGTACGTGCCGGCGAGCGGCGCCTGCGGCGCGCCGGCCGGCTATGACGCGTGCGTCAATCGCGTGCGCTGGCGCTTGCAGAACCCTCTCAGCTCCACGGCTCCGAACAACACCGGCACCTTGCAGCTCGTCACGCAAATCCGGTAGGCGTTACTCCTCGGGTTACCGAGCGGTAACCGAGGCGCGGCTACCGGGACGCCTTCCCCCGATCCCGGACGCCGTAACTCACACCGCAAAAATCAGTTACGCCACTTCCCCATACAGGGCATAGGACCTGCCCTCTCGCCCCCATGAAAGGAGCAGTGTCCCCAATGGTTTTGCGCTGCCCCCGTTGCTCGGCGCTCAAGTTCTTCGGCCGTACGCAGGTCCTGGGCGAGCTGGTGGTGTGCCCGAAGTGCGACGCGGTCTTCCGGTGGGGCGAAGCCCAGACCGGCGAGTCCGACGCATCGGGCACGCGCGATTCCGGGGACGCGAACCGGTCCGACGGCAAGCGAGGCAAACGATGACTCACAAGGAGATGTCAGCCATGAAGCTGCTGCGATTGCTGGTGGTTGCGACGCTGTGTGGGGTGTTCGTCTCGCCGCGGCCTGCGGCCGCGCAGGCACACGCCCCCAAGGCGCTTGTGATCACCGCGCACAACGTGACCGCCGAGTCGGCGACCGGCCGGGACAAGAATGCGGTCGCGAGGCCGGGCGACGTGATCGGCTACGCCCTCGTGTTCACGAATGTGACGGCCGGCCCCGTGAAGAACATCCAGTTCGTCGACCCCATCCCTCAGGGGATGGTCTACGTGCTCGGCACGGCCACGGCCGATCGCCCCGTGCGGATCGAGTACTCGACCGACGGCGGCAAGAGCTATTCGGCCCAGCCGGTGATCGCGGTGGTCCAAGACGGCAAGACGGTGGAGCAACCCGCGCCGCGGGAGCGGTACACCCACGTCCGCTGGACGGTGGTGGGATCGCTGGCGTCGGGAGCGACGGTGATGGCCGAGTTTCGCACTCAGGTGAGTGAAGCCCCAAGCGTGGCGAAGTAGGCATCGGGCCATGCAATCGACCGATAGGAGGAGACAGATGCACGCGCATGTGAAGTGGACCCACAGCCTCGTCCTCGCCGCGCTGGCCCTCGTGGCCGTCGCAGGCCGGGCGCTGGCCCAGACCCCGGAAGGCACGGTCATCACGAACACGGCGACCGCTACCTACACGGACGCGAACAACAACCCCTACAGTGCGGTGTCGGGCTCCGTGTCGGTGACGGTCGGCTTCAAGGCCGGTGTAACCGTGACCGCCAACACGCCCACGCCGAGCTCCGCGTCGCCCAGCACGGCGGACACGATGACGTTCACCGTGGCGAACTCGGGCAACGGCATCGACAGCATGACCATCTCCGAGAACATCTCCGTGGCGGGGGTGATCACGGTGACGGGGTACCGCTACGTGGCCACCACCTACGGCACGCTCGCGGCCCTGAATACGGCGCTCGCGAGCGCGGGAATCGCCCAGGGCGGCTCGATCACGCTCAAGATCGTCTACAACGTGGCGAGCGGTCAGGGCGGCGTGAGCACGGTCTATACGCTCACCGCCAACTCCCGGCGTACCCCGGCGACCTCGGGCAACGCCGCCAGCACCATCACGCCGGCGACGACGTACGGCGCGGCCACGACGCCCGACGGGGGCCAGAACGTCCAGCGCCTCCCGGGGAGCGGCTACTCGTTCACCTTCACCGTCCAGAACAACGGCAACGGGAACGACAACTTCGACGTGATCGCCACGAGCCCAGGTTCGCCGGTCATCACGATCGTGTCGGTGAACGGCGTCGCCGGCGACAGCGCGCGCATCGCGCTGGCCCCCGCGGCGTCGCAGACGGTCGCCGTCGTGTACAACGTGGCGAACGTCGCTGGCGGGTCGACAGACACGCTGTATCTGCGCGGCCGCTCGGTGGCACAGCCGGCCACGTTCGACGACGGCTTCATGGACCTGACCGTCATCAAGCCGAACCTCACGCTCGCGAAGGCCGCCTACCTGGACGACGGCGTCACACCCGTCTCGGGCAGCGTGACCCCCGGGCAGATCATCCGGTACCGCTTCACCGTGACCAACAACGGGGGCACCTCCGCGACCAGCGTGCAGGTGACCGACGCGCTACCGGCCCAGGTGACGTACGTCTCGACGAGCTCGAGCACCGGCTGGAGCGTCTCGGTGGCCGGGCAGAACGTGACCGGTAGCTACACGGGCACGGGCGGCGTCCTGGCGGCCAGCGCCAGCGCCACGTTCGAGCTGCGCGTCAGCATCAACTAGGGACCGACGGCCGATGGGGCTCGGGACCCGCGTAATGAGGAGGGGGCGGTACGCCCGCCGCGGTCACACGCCCGCGGCGTGGGTGGCCGCCTTCCTCTTTGCCGTCGGGTTGCTCGCCGCACCGGCGCTGGACGCCCAGGGAACGCCGGCGGGAACGTCGATTTCCAACTCGGCGACCCTCGCATTCATTTTCTCCGGAAGCGGATACAGCGTCGCCTCCAACACGGTCGCAACGCCGGTAGGGCAGGTGGCGGGGGTGAGCCTGCAGCCGCCGCGCGTCAACAGCGGAGCTCCGGGCAGCGCGGTCGTGTTCGCGCACGCGCTCACGAACACCGGGAACGGAGCCGATTCCTTCACCGTCGCCGCCGTCTCGGCCCGCGGATGGCCGGTGACCCTGTATCGCGACTGGAACGGAAACGGCTTCCTCGACGCGGGCGACTCATTGCTCACCGGGCCGATCCCGCTGGCGTACGGCGGAGCGGCCTCCCTGCTGGCGCAGGTGGCGGTGCCGGGCGGCGCCAGCGTAGGCGTCAGCGACACGATTACCCTGACGGCGACCAGCCGGTTCAACGCCGCGGTGCGCAGCTCGGTGCAGGACCGGCTCGACGTCTCGGCCTCGGGTGCCGTCACCATCGGCCTCACTAAGCAGGTGGACCGGCTAACGGCGGTCACCGGCGACGTCCTCACGTACACGCTCGCCTACGCCGCATCCGGGAGCGGTACGGATTCCAGCGTCATGCTCGCGGACAGTATCCCGACGGGCGTGTCCTACGTTGCCGGATCCCTGCGCTGGAACGGCACGCCCCTCACCGACGCCACCGGCGACGATGCGGGTGCCTTCGTCGCCGGGGCGAACGGCACGGTGACATTCGCCCTGGGGTCGGTGGCGGGCGGCACCGGGGGAGCGGTGACGTTCCAGGCCAAAGTCGATTCGGGCCCTGCGCGCACCGTGACGAATCGCAGCTCCGCGACGTACGTCTGGGCGGGGACCGCCGACACAGCGTACTCCAACGCCGTGCAGACGAGCGTCCTCGTCCCGGCGCTCACCCTGACCAAGGCGGTCGTGGGGCCGACGCAGGCCCAGATCGGACAGCAGGTCCAGTACACGTTGCGCTACGGGGACGCCGCCGGCGCCGCCCCCGTGTCCAACGTCGTCTTGACCGACACGCTCCCGGTGGGCCTCAATTACGTGAGCGCGACCCCGGCGCCGTCCACGGTGGGACCGGTGCTGGACTGGGCGATCGGTGCCCTGGCGCCGGGAGACACCGGGGTCGTGAATCTCGTGTTACAAGTGAGTGGCTCCGTCCAGGATACGGTATGGGCGCGCAACGTCGCTGCGCTGACCGGGACCAACGCGACCGCAGTGAGCGCGAGCGCCGTCCAGGTCGCCCTCATCGGCCCGCCCACGGCCGCGATCGGACTCACCCTGACGGCCAACGCCCTGGATGTCGCCGTCGGCGATGTGATTCCCTACACGGTAGTCGTGCGCAATACCGGCATCGTGTCGATCTCTGACATCCGGATCGACAACACGCTGTTCACGGGCGGCCGCTACGCCACGGGGACGGCGATCGGTGCGGATTCCGTGCTCGTGGCTGGCGACCACCTGATTCTCGTGACCGTGGCGCCGCTCGCGCCGGGCGCGACTCGGACGCTGCACTACGCGGTCGCGCTCGCCTCGGCGCCGGGGACGGTCGCCGCGGTCCAGGCGGTCGCAACTGCGCGCGCCGGAGCTCTGCAGCCCGTGTCGCCGCCCGCCATAGCGTGGGTGCAGGTGCGGCGCGCCTGGCCGATGGAGACGCGGGCCGCGATCGGGAAGGTCTGGATCGATCGGGAGGGGCGCGGCGTGCAGCAGGCGGGCGACAGCGGGCTCGCGGGGATCGATATCTGGACCGAGGATGGGCAGGTCGCGACGACCGATTCCACCGGCAAGTTCTCCTTCGTGAACCTGCGGCCGGGTCGCCATGCGTTTCGGGTCGACCCGCGGACCCTGCCCTCGGGCTACCAAATCGCGGGCGACGACATCCAGGCCGTCGAGGCCAGCGGTTGGACGACGCCCCAAGTGGATTTCCGGGTCGCCGCAACCGCTCAATTGGGAGCGGGCGTACCCGGGGTCCACGAGGTGCCGGTGATGCAAGACGTGCGGAGGCCGCCGGTGCCGTCGGGGGCGCCGGGAGCGCTGGGAGTGCCCGGAGCGCCAGGAGCGCTGGGAGCGCCGCGAGCGTGGGAAGGGCGGGGGGCGCGCGTGTCTCGGGTCCGGGCCCTGGTCGGCATGCGGTTCACGGCCGTGCCGCTTGCCGATGAGCGCGCCACCGTGATCGCAGGGGCCAGGCCACTGGTCCGGTACGAGGTGACGGTGACGAAGGGCGCGCGCATGCCGCTCGACGCCATGGTCCAATTCTCCCCGGTGGCGGATTCCGCCCTGGTGTTCGTCGGCGACACGCAGTTCACGCGCTACACCTGGCTGGGCCGCACCGCTATTCCGCTCCCCGCCGGCCATCCCCGGAGTGTGTACCGGATCGTTGCGTGGTCGTCGGTGCGCGGCGATTCCGCCACGGCGACGTTGCGCGTCGACAAGGACACTTTCCCGGTCATCGACTACCGTCGCTTCCCGGTCCGGGTCGCCATCCGCGAGCAGCAGCAGTCCGGGGTGGTCACGCCCTGGACCGCGGTGTCGCTGCCTGAGGTGCCGCCCGCTGACAGTGTGGCGGTCGGCGCACTGGTCGACGTCGTGCTCGAGCCACTGCGGGGCGATTGGCCGGACGTGGCCTATGCGCTCCCGGACGGCTGGTGGCCAGTGCCGGGATCGGCCCGGCTGGGCGGCGCCGCCGCGCCGGACCCCGCGGTCACCGTGGACGGCTCCGGGCACCGCGCGCTGCGGTGGCGCTTCGCCGGCGCCAAACGGGCGCCGATCACACTCCAGCTCACGACGCGGGAGATGGCGGCCGCGCCGACCGCGCCCGCGACGCCGACCGCGCCCGCGACGCTGGCCGCGCCGGCCGCGCCGGTGGCGCCCGCCGCGAGCGAGCGGGTGACCGTGCCGGGCGCCCGTCCGGTGGCCCCGCGCTCGGCGCGACCTCAGAGCGCCGCCATGGTCATGGGTCCAGGCATCGACATCTTCGCCCCGCTCGACGGGACGGTGCTCGCGGGCAACCGCATCTACGTCGGCGTGAAGAGCGAAGCCAACGCGCCAGTCCTCTTGTTCGACGGCGCGAAGGCGATCGATTCCGGCCGCGTCCGCATCGACGGCGTGTACGACTTCATCGCCGTGCCGCTCGCGCCCGGGCCTCATCTGCTCCGCGTCCGCGCGAAGAATTCCTGGGGCGCTGAGCGGTGGGACAGCATCGCCGTCCACGTAACTGGCCTCCCCGCCCAATTCGCGGTCGGCCCCAGCCGGCTCACGCTCATGGCCGACGGCCACACCGTCGCCACCACGAAGGTGCGGGTACTCGACGCGTGGGGCGTGCCGGTGGTCCAGCCGGCGTACGTGACCGTGAGCGCCACGGGGGCGGACCCCGTGGGGGCGGACGCCGACGCGTCGTCGGTCGGGCTCCAGCAGCTCTCGGACTCCGCCGGGTGGCTGGTCGTGGGCCTGCGGCCGGGCCGAGCGGTGCGGCGCGGCGAGCTGCATCTCAAGTCGGGCGACGCCCAGGTCATGGTGCCGCTCGAGATCCTTCCCGAGGTGCGTCCGTTGACGGTGATTGGCTCGGGGCTGGTCGGGGTCGGGGCGAGTCCCGACGCCTATGGAGCGATCACGGCGCGCGGCCAGCTCGACGCCCGGACCTCCTTGACGCTCGGGGTGGACTCCCGCCGTCTGAACGACGGCCAACAGATGTTCGGCCGCAGCGCGGATCCGTTGGCCGAGGCGCAGTATCCGATCCTCGGCGACGCGAGCCCGCTCCAGACCCGCACCGCGTCGCAGAACTGGGTCTCGGCCCGGCTGGAGCACGGCTTCGACTGGGCCGCGTACGGCGATCTGTCGACCACGGATTTCGGCAGCGGTCTGAGCCTCGCGCAGTACCGGCGCGCCGTGACGGGGCTCGCGGCCCACGTCACAACGGGCGCGGTCACGTGGAGCGGCTTCGGCAGCCTGACCTCCCAGGCCCTGGGACAGCTGCAGGTGCGAGGTGCGGGCGTTTCCGGGCCCTACCAGCTCGCCGCCAACATCCTGCCGGGGACCGACTATCTGCGCATCGAGACGCGGGACCTCCAAAACCCCGAGCGCGCGGTGGTCACGCAGGCCCTGACTCGGTACGTGGACTACGAGATCGACTACACCAGCGGGACGGTCCTCTTCAAGCAGCCGATTCCCGCGGCGGACGCGAACGGCAATCCGATGTTCATCGTCGCCACGTTCGAAGCGGCGTCGGGAGGGGCGCAGCGGCTGGTGGCGGGCGGCCGGGCGGCGCTGGACGTGCGCCAGCTCGTCGGCGCCGCGCGGATCGACTCGCTCCGCATCGGCCTCACGGCGGTGGATGCGGAGCAAGGCGTGAACCATTACCGGCTCGTGGGTGGCGACGTGCGGGTGCTGCGGCTCGGCACGCTCGACGTGGCCGCCGAGGTCGCCTACGCCGAGCAGGGCGACTCGACGGGGTTCGGGACGCTGGCGAAGGCCAGTTACAGCCTCCTCAACGGCGCGTTCACGCTCGGGGCCGGCTACATGCGGATCGATCGCGAGTTCACGAACCCGTCCAACGTGGCGCTGCAGCCCGGCCTCACGGAGGTGAGCCTGAAGAGCGGGCTCAAGTTCGGCGGCACGGAGCTGCGGGCCGAGCACTCGAGCCAGCAGTTCGACCTCCAGGGCGTGAGCCGCGAGCACAGCCGGCTCGGCCTGGTCCAGTCTCTCTTGCCCCACCTGCAGCTGGACGCGGGGCTGGCGAACGACCACGTGACGGGCGGACTGATCGGCGGGCTCGGATGGAGCGACGCGACCGCTGCCGACATCAAGGCGAAGTGGGGGCCGTCCGCGGCGCTGCAGCTCTGGGCCGAGGGGCAGCGCCACGTGAGCCTGTCCGGCGAAGAGCTGTCCCCGGATTTCTGGGGGATCGGCGCGGCCTACCACGTCACGCCCGGGCTGTCCCTCGAGGCGGGCCAGCGCTTCGTGTCACGCGCCGACGGCCTGGGCGATTACTCGGTCTCGAACTTCGGCGTGCGCGCCGACGTGGGACACGGCACGGAGGCATGGACCAGCTATCAGCTCAGCGGCGGGATCAACGGCGCCGGCAACGCCGCCATCGTGGGGCTGCGCAACAAGCTCCAGCTCACGACGGACCTCGCGGTGAGCGTCATGTTCGAGCGGCGGATGGGCGTGAGCGGCGCCGCGGTGACGGACCCGGTGCGCGCGCTCCCGTTCCTCCGGACCGAGGACAACTACTGGTCCGCAGGTGCCGGGCTCGAGCTGCTGCCGAAGCACGCGCCGTACGGCCTCAGCGTCCGCGGCGAGTACAAGGATGGCGCGCTGCAATCGAGCCGCCTCGTCACGCTGGCGGGTGACGTGGCCTTCGATGCCTCGCTCGCCCTGCTGTCGCGGCAGCAGTTCACTCAGAACGCGCTGCCTGGCGTGCCGCTGTCCCGCCAGCTCTCGAGCATCTGGGGGCTCGCGTTCCGGCCTGCGCGGAGCAATCGCCTGAACATGCTGGCCAAGCTCCAGTGGACCGACGAGCGCAACCCGCTCGGCGGCGGCGTGCTGGTCTCGCAGGGCGCGGAGCGGAAGCTGATCGGCGCGGCCGAGATGATCTGGACGCCGGTTCCGGCGCTCGAGGTCGGGACCAGGTACGCCGTGCGCCGGACGCAGGCCGACGCGGTCTACCCGGACGGCACGCCGCAGACGCTCACGGCCTGGGCCGATTATGCCGGCGGGCGGGTGAGCCTGGCGCTAAGCCGGTGGCTGAGCATCCGCGGCGATGGCCGGCTCGTGGTGGAGCGCGCCAGCGGCACTACATCTTGGGACGGCGCACCCGCCCTGGTGCTGCGCCCTGTGAACGGGCTCGAGGTCGCCTCCGGCTACCGGTTCGGCAACCTGCAGGATCCCGACTTCTCGGTCCGCGGCGGACACGGGCTCTTCGTCACGCTGTCGGCGACGCTCACCGAGAAGCTGTTCCCCACGGTGGCGGAATTCTGGCGCTCGCGGTTCTAACGGCGCCGCAGCGACCGCGGCCCTGGCCGTCTCGTCGTCCCCGCGCTATGTAATACGCCGTGCATCGAAGCTGCGGCGTCGCTCTCTGCGGTCTACTTGCCGCCTGTCATGCCGGTCCTTCCCCGTTGCGTCTCGGCACCACCTACACCGTTCAGCAGTCGGGCGCGCTCGCGGTACTCGAGTCGCTCTGGACTTCCCCGCCGCTCGCGACGGTCGTGGGACCGTCGGGCCAGATCCTCCGCGCCGCCGCGAACGGCGACCTGGATGTGGTGATCACGCACGCGCCGTCACTCGAGCAGCGCCTGCTCGTCCTGCCGGGGCGCGCGCTACTCCGCTGTCCGCTCGTCGCGAGCCGGTTCGCGATCGTCGGGCCACCAGCCGATCCGGCGCACGTGGCCACCGCCGCGACCGCGGCCGAAGCGTTCCGCCGCATCGCCCGCGCGCGGGGGCGGGGGGGGCGGGGGGGGCGGGGGGGGCCGGGGGGCTTCGTCTCGCGCGCGGATTCATCGGGCACCCACGTTAAGGAGCTGGCGCTGTGGCAGGCGGCCGGCGTGGTGCCCGCGCAGCCCTGGTACACCGAATCCGGCGCGGACCAGGCCACGACGCTGCACCTCGCCGATGAGCGCGACGCCTACGCGCTCGCCGATCTCCCGACCTACGCCAAGCTTCGCGACCTGAGGCTGCGCGTACTGTTCGCCGCCGACACGGCGCTCACCAACCCCTATACGCTGTACGTGGTACGCCCTCCCCCTCCCCAGTCCGCGCCGCACCCCGCGGCGCGCGACTTCGCCGCGTGGGCGCTCCGCGTCGGGCGACCGGGCATCGTCGCGCTGCGGCTGCCGGATGGAACGGCGGCGTTCGTCACCCGCCCGGGTGACTGCGCCGTGCCGGAACGCCCGGTTCCGTCGCGGCGCCCCTTCACACCAGGGCCGAGAGCAACTGTGGCGCGAAGGGAGGCTACGGAGCGACCGTGATGCTGCGAGTGCCTGGCGGCAGGTCCGCGAACGTCGCGTCCGCCACGTCGAGAATCTTGCCGCTGTATGCGCTCACCTGCCCCGTGTCCGGCACCACGACCTGCACGAGCGTCCCGTCCACCAGGCTGCCCGTGACGATGACGCGCCACCGCGTGTTGGACTGGCGCTGCACGAACACGCGATACGCCGATCCGGGCGCGGCCAGGACGGTGTCGATCACCTGCCCCGTGCTCGTGTCCGCCACCTGGAACAGCATCGCCCCGTCATTCGTCCCCGCGTTCTGAAGCAGCACGTTCAAGGTGCCGGAACGGGAAGGACCCGTGGAGTCGATGCATTGACCCGTGGCGAGGATCAACGCCAGGACGAGCGCCGCGCGACGTGGGCTCATGGCCGGTACCTCCGCGCCTCGATCCGGGCCACGGGTGCCGCCAAGTTCCCGGTGCGCTCCATCCAGCGGAGGAAGTCGCCGAGGTCGAACGTCCCGTTCGCATTTCCCTGCAGATCCAGGTAGCGGCGCTGATTGTCGGTCGCCAGTCGGGGGCCCAGGAACGCCAGCCCGAGCACCTGCGGCACGGTCAGCGTGGGCTCGTTCACGCGCAGGGTGAACACGCGGCGACTGGTGCTCGTTCCGGAAGTCACGGTGACACCGAAGCCATACGTGCCGGTGTCGGTCGGGGCCCCCGTCAGCGCACCCGTGCCGGAGAGCGCCACCGCGGGCGGCGGCGTCGCGGAATCGACCGCCCACGCGTACGAGCTCGTCCCGCAGGCCGCTCGCAGCGCGGCGCTGTAGGAGTAGCCCCACTGCGCTGACGCCAGCGCGGCAGCTGTCGTGATCTGTAGCGTATCGACTGCGGGATCGATTGTCACGACGAAGCGAACCGTGCCACCCGGCGCCGGCTGGCTGACGGAATCGATCCGGAACCCCGGACACGCCCCGGTGTTGAGCACGCTGCTCGGCGTGCTGGAAAACGCCAACGTCCTGTGAGCGCTCGTTCCTGGGTAGGGATCCCCCGCGTCACCGTTGTTCGCTCCGGAGCCGGTGACGGTGGGATTGGCATCGAGGTTGCCCAGGCCGTCCGCTTGAAGAAGCTCGAGGCCGTGGATCGGGCCCGCGTTCACTGCGTTGTCCTGATCGAGACCGTGCAGCGCGACCTGCTCCGAGTCCACGTGCCAGATCAGCAGGCCCCCGCCGCACGAGAGAGGCGGCAGCCTGCCGCTGGTCTGACACGCGATCCGAATCAACGCGCTGTCGGACAATACGGCCTGACGATTCTCGAGCAGGAAGTACTCGCCGCGCGGGTTCGAGCCGGACGGGCGCACCAGGAACGCCGAATCGGCGGTCGGCGCGGGGCCCAGTGTGTACGGTGTGTACGGCCCGCTGGTGGTGAGGGGCGCCACCGTCACCCACCCCAGCTCGCTCAGGGACCAGGCGTCCATGCGTGAGGGGCTGAGCGGTTTGCTGTAGTTGCCGACGCTCATGAGGCTCCAAAAGCCGACGCCTTCAGTCCTGAGACTCGTGTCGTAGAGGTCGGGGAGCCCCAAGCCGTGGCCGGTCTCGTGCGCCACGGTGCCCACCGGCATGATCTGCGTCGTGTCACACGAGGTGCCCCCGCCGACGCCGCTCTCGAGAATGTAGTCGGCGACCTTGATCGAATCGCCCGCGTGGTACGGGTCGGGCGTCTTGGTCGTGTAGACCGGGAACAGCGAGCTGCGGTGCGACCAGAGGTGGTTGTTGGTCGTGCCGCCGCAGGCGCCGTCGCCCGCGGGCTGGATGAACACCGCGAGATCGACGTACCCATCGTGGTCCGAGTCGTACTGCGACCAGTCGATGGAACCGTTGTCGAGCTTCCTCAGCGCCTGCCGCAGCCCGTTCTGCGTCCGGGTAAAGGGATCCGGCGTCTGAAAGTTGTACCACTGACCGTTGCAGTTGGCGTCTCCGGGAATCGGGTTCCCGCTGCACGGCGGCTTGCCGGCATAGGTCACCTCATTGCTGTCGAGCGTCGCCGGACCGTACGTGTGGCCTTCGATGTCCAGGAGCTTGTTGGACATCTCCCAGTAGAACGTGTGGTAGGTGTACGGCCGGCCGAGCGGCGGCGTGGCCGCGAACAGGACCGCGTCGTACTCGGACGCGACGTGCTGGGCCTTGATGTTCTTGTACTGAAACAGAACGACCGGGACGTTGAGGATCCCGGACACCGCCTGGAGCGATGCCAGGGGCGCGGCCGCGGCGACGGGCGCATTGAGCTCCGCGAACGCCCCCCGGGCGAGCAGGGCGGCGCGGCGCGCGCTGACCTGACGCGCCTGACGGCGCCACACACCGTCCGTGCGGAAGTCGAGGCCCGGGATCTCGCGGCGTACCGGGGGGGGGCGGCGGGGCGCGCCCTGCGCGGGCGCGCGGGTGGGGGTCACCGACAGCGCGGCGAGCGCTGCGGCGCACAGCAGCGAGCGAGGATGACTCATCACGACGTGCGGAATCCTGAGCGACCGGTCTCCAGAATCTAGCCTGGACCGTGTGCGACCGGTGTGCGCCGCCTCACACCCCGACCCGCGAGCGCGACGCCCAACCCCATGAACCCGATCACGCCGCCCACCACCTTCGTTTCATACAGCCACGGGTGCGCCTCGTCGGCCGGCGGCACGAAGCCAAGCACGATGGAGCCCGCCACCGCGGCGAGGCCGAGCAGGCCCACGAGCGCCGTGCCCGGCGTGCGCCCTCGTCGCAGCCGCAGGTAAGCGGCGAACAGGTAGAGGTAGGGGATGAAGAAGAGAATCAGGGTCGTCTGCGTCAGCACGAGGTAGGCGTTCTTCACGGTCGACCCTACCAGGCTCGCGATCACGAAGACGGTCGCGAGCCCGCCCTGCACCAGCAACGCGAGCGCGGGCGTCTGCCAGCGCGGATGGATGCGGGCGAACGCGGGAGGCAACGCTCCGTCCAGGCCTGCCACGAACGGCAGCCGGGCAGAGCCCGCGAGCCACGCGCCGACGCCGCCCAAGTTGCCGAGGACGAGCAGGATCGCGACGACGGCCGCGGCGGGCGCGAGCCACGCCGTTCCCCCCCCGCCCGCCCCCAGCCGCTCGACCAGGGCCGCCGTCGCCTGCGGCATGCCGTTGGTGATGCTCACGGTCTCGTGCGGCAGCGCGATGAGCATCGCGGCGGTCCCCAACACGTACAGCGCTACGACCGCGACGCCCGACAGGGCGATGCCACGGCGCAGCGTGGCGGCCGGGTCGTGGATCTCGCCTCCCAGCGTGGGCGCGAGCTCGAGCCCCGCGAACGCAAACGTCATCGTGGCGAACAGATTGATCGACTGCAGATCGAAGCGGGCGGGGAGGAGCGCGCGCGCGCTCCACGGCGTGGCGCTCCCCCGGGTGGCGAGCGACCAGGCCGCGAGCAGCACGAAGATGAGGGCCGGCACCCAGGTGCCGTAGCCGCCGACGTTCTGCAGCCGCTTGCCCACGCGCAGGCCGACGAGGTTCATCCCCACGGCGAGCCACAGGCCGATGAGCGAGAGGACGGCGATGAACCCGGCGTTGTCGCCCAGGTGCACGACGCGCGGACCCGCGGCGTACGCGGCGATCGCCGCAGTCGCGACGAGCAGCGAGGGGAAGTAGAGCAGGTTGTTCACCCAGTACCCCCACCCCGCGACGAAGCCGTGCAGCGGCCCGAACGCCCGCACCACCCAGCGGTAGATGCCGCCCGCACCCGGATCGATGTCGGCGAGCTCGCGCACCGCCACGGCCGAGGGCAGGAAGAACACCAGCATCGCGAGCAGCCACAGCCCGAGGCTCGCGAGGCCGAACTGGCTCGCCGCCGTGGTGAGCCAGCGCAACCCGACGATCGCGGTGATGTTGAACAGCACCACGTCGCGCAGCCGCATCACCCGCGGGAGCTGGCTCACGTTGTTCGCATGGCCACGTCTGCCGTTCAGGGAATGGTGGCGTGGATCGTCGGCACCAGCCAGCCGATCCCCGCGCCGAGGGCCGCACCGCCCACCGCGTCGCTGGGAAAGTGCTTGCCGGCCGCAACGCGCAGCACGCTAACACCGACGGCGCCCGCGTAGAGCAGGATCGCGTTGCGGGTGCGGTGCGGCAAATGCTCGCGGTCCGAGATCACGAGGTACGATGTCGCGGCCGCGAAGGACAGGGCAGCGTGACTGGAGGGCCACGACTCCTGGCTCTCCCGGTCGTTGTACGCCGCCGGCGCGGCCGACGTGTACAGCACCGGCCGTTTGCGATGCGCGAGGACCTTGAGCCACTCCGCCGACGCGGCCGTCCAAGCGGCCGTGCTCGCGAGCACGACGAAGTTGGCGCGCCATTGATCACGCGGCAGCCCGTGGAGCGCCACGTAGCCCGTCAGGACGCCGACGCCACCGAGCAGCACGGTGCTCGCGTCGCTCAGCGTCTCGGAGACCGGCGTGACCGCCCACCGATCGATCCCGGGCAGCGCCGCGGGATCGCAGGGCGTGGGGCTCCCGCACGACGGTGCACCCTTTGGTAAGTCGAGCGCCGACGGTAGGACGAGCAGCGTTCCCGCCGCCGCGACCGAGGCCGCATCCCACCAGCTAACGCGATACGGGGGCGGCGCCTGGCACGGCGCGATCGGGCCGGCGACGGCGACGAGCGTCACGACGACGGCCAGTCGCTGCATGTCGGTCTACAAGTTACACGACCCGCGCCTGATCGCGCATGTTACGTGGCCTTGCGGGATTAGGGCGTCGCCGTTACCCTGTAGGCTGCCCATTCCCACCACCGCCCCGGGGGCCCCGTGAATACCGAGACCCTGCAGCACGTCGCATTGTTCGACAAGTGCAAGAGTTTCACCAAGGCCCGGGAGCTGCAAGCCGCCGGCCTGTATCCGTATTTCCGGCCGATTTCCCACTCGGAAGACACCGTCGTCGTCATCGAGGGCAAAGAGCGGATCATGATGGGCTCCAACAACTACCTGGGGCTCACGCATCACCCCGAGGTGCTCGCGGCGGCCAAGCAGGCGCTCGAGCGCTACGGCTCGGGGTGCACCGGCAGCCGACTCTTGAACGGCACGCTCGACCTGCACGAGCAGCTGGAGGTCGAGCTGGCGCAGTTCTTCGGGAAGGAAGCCTGCCTCGTCTTCTCGACGGGCTACCAGGCGAACCTGGGGCTCATCTCGGGCTTGGTGGGTCGCGGAGACGTGGTGTTCCTGGACAAGCTCGACCATGCCTCGATCGTCGACGGCGCGAAGATGTCCTACGGCGAAACGGTGCGCTTCAACCATGGCGACCTCGCGGGCCTGGAGCGCAAGCTGCAGCAGGTGGCGCCCGGCACCGGGGTGATGATCATCGTGGACGGCGTGTACTCGATGGAAGGCGACATCGCCGACATCCCGAGCCTGCTCAAGATCGCGCAGAAGTACGGCGGCGCCCTCGCGATCGACGACGCGCACGCCGTCGGCGTGCTCGGCCCGCGGGGCGACGGCACGGCGGCGCACTTCGGCCTGACGGACGACGTCGACCTCATCGTGGGGACGTTCTCGAAGTCGCTCGCGTCGATCGGCGGCTTCGCGGCGGCGTCAGAGAGCATCATTCATTTCCTGAAGCACAATTCCCGCCCCCTGATCTTCACCGCGGCGCTCCCGCCGGCGAACACCGCGGGCGTGCTCGCGGCGCTCCACGTCCTCCAGCGCGAGCCGGAGCGGCGCGACCGCCTCTGGGCGAACACCCGCCGCCTCCAGGAAGGGCTGCGGTCGGTCGGCTTCGACATCGGGTCGAGCGAGACGCCCATCGTGCCGGTCCTGATCGGCCCGCTCGAGAAGACGTTCCTGTTCTGGCGGAAGCTGTTCGAGGCGGGCGTGTTCACCAACCCCGTGGTGCCGCCCGCGGTGCCGCCGTCGCACTGCCGGCTCCGCACGAGCCTGATGGCGACGCACACGTCGCAGCAGATCGATCACGCGCTGGAGGTCTTCGCCCGGCTCGGCAAAGAGCTGGGGGTCATCTGAGCGCAGTGGAGATCGCGCCCGTCACCGACGGGCGCGGTCTCGATCGCTTCATCGCCTTTCCCTACCAGCACTACCGCGGCGACCCGCTCTGGGTCCCCACGCTGCGGATGGATGTCCGCACGCTGCTCACGCCCGGCAAGAACCCCTTCTTCGAGCACGCCGAAGCCCAATACTTCGTCGGACGGTCGGACGGTCGGACCGTTGGACGCATCGCTGCCATCAAGAACGATGCTCACAACCGGACTTGGAGCGACCGCGTGGGGTTCTACGGCTTCTTCGAGTGCGTGGACGATCAGCGGGTGGCGAACGCGTTGTTCGACGCGGCCGCCGCCTGGCTCAGGAGCAAGCGGTTCGCCGTCATGCGCGGACCGATGAGTCCCTCGATCAACGACGAGTGCGGCCTGCTGGTGAAAGGCTTCGAGACGCCCCCCACGCTGATGATGCCGCACAACTATCCCTACTACGCGACCCTGCACGAGCGGTACGGCTTCACGAAGGCCAAAGACCTGCTGGCGTTCGAGAGCTCGAGCACCGAGATGCCGGAGCGCATCGCGCGTGCGGCGACGGTGATCGCCCAGCGCAAGGGGATCACGCTCCGGCCCTTGAACATGAAGCGCTTCCGGGAAGAGGTGGAGCGGGTCAAGGCGCTCTACAACCAGGCGTGGGAGCAGAACTGGGGGTTCGTGCCGCTCACCGAGGCGGAGATCGACCACCTGGCCAAGCAGCTCAAGCCGATCGTCGAGCCCGATCTCGTGTGTTTTGCGGAGCTTGGGTCGCAAGTCATCGGGTTCGCCGTGGCGCTCCCCGACCTCAACGTCGCGCTCAAGCACAACCCGTCCGGCCGACTCTACGGGCTTCCCAAGATCCTGTGGTACTCGCGCAAGATCGATCGCGTCCGCATCTTGCTGCTCGGCGCGGTGAGAGAGTACCGCATGACCGGCGTGGACGCGCTGATGTACCACTGGATCTGGACCAAGGGACTCGAGCACGGCTACACGTGGGGGGAGGGCGGCTGGATTCTCGAGGACAACGTGCCCATGGTGAACGCCGCGCTGCAGCTCGGGTTCCGTCCCTACAAGACGTACCGGGTCTACGACAAGCCGCTGTGAGGGCGTTCGTCACCGGCGGCACCGGGTTCGTCGGGACGCACCTCGTGCAGGCGTTGCGGGCGCGGGGCCACGGCGTCACCTGCCTCGTGCGGAACCCGGCCAAGGCGCGGGCGGCCGGCTGGACGGACGTGCGGGTCGTCCGCGGCGATCTGGACGACACGCGCGCGCTGCGGGAGGCCTGCGAGGGGGCGGACGTGATCTTCCACGTCGCCGGACGGATCAGCGCCCGCGGCCCGGACGACTTCATGCGCGCCAACCGCGACGGCACGGCCAACCTGCTCGAGGTGGCGTCCGAGCGCCCGCCGCAGCGCTTCGTCCTCGTGTCGTCGCTGGCCGCCGGCGGGCCGACCGTGCCCGGGCAACCGGTCGAGGAGAGCCGTCCCCCGTCCCCCGTCACGGCCTACGGCCACAGCAAGCTCGCAGCGGAGGTGCTGGTGCGGGCGACACCGCTGGCGTGGACCATCGTCCGACCGCCGACGGTGTACGGCGAGCGGGACCGCGAGGTGCTGAAGGTGTTCAAACTGGCGCGCGCCGGGGTCGTGCCGGTGTTCGGTGACGGATCGCAGGAGCTGTCCGTCATCTACGCGGGAGACCTGGCCGACGCGCTGCTCACGGCGGCAACCGCGCCGGCGGCCGCGAACCGGCTGTACTACGCGGCGCACCCCGTGAGCACCACCAGCCGCGAGCTAGTGCGGGCGATCGGGCGCGCGCTGAGTTTGGGGGGCGGGCGCGAGCCGCGCGTCGTGCCGCTGCCGGCGCCGCTCGCGCGGGGGCTGTTGTGGGTCATCGGCTCGCTGGCGCATCTCGCGGGTCGCGCCACGGTGCTCTCGGCCGACAAGGCGGCCGAATTCCTGGCGCCGGCATGGACTTGTCGCCCCGACGCGCTGATCCGTGACACGGGCTGGCGGGCGGAGACCGATCTGGAAACGGGATTGCGGCGCACGGCACAGTGGTATCGACAGGTGGGGTGGTTGTGACGAACACGACACACGACGGCACGACGGCACGTCTCACGGGATCGCTGGCAACGTTCCGTCGTGCCGTCGTGCAACGCTTCACCTCGGTGGATCTGGTCACCCTCCTCTACGTCGCCGTCGCGACCGTCGCCGTGCTCGCGTTCCCGGGCGGCGACCACGCAGGCTGGAACTGGCTGTTGACGGCGCACGGGCTGCTCGTCGCGCTCGTGCTGCTGGCCCCCGCCGCGCGCGCGGCCGGCCCCGTCGGCCGGTTTCTCGGCGACTGGTACCCGATGCTGCTGCTCCTGGGGCTGTACGCCGAGGTGGGTGTGCTGAACGTGGATCTGGGCTATCAGCACGATCAGGCGATCCAGCGGCTCGAGCTGTGGGTGTTCGGGTCGCAGCTGTCGTACCGCTGGATCCGCGAGATGCCGAACCCCGCGTTCTCGTGGATCATGCACGCATGCTACCTGCTCTACTACGGCATCCTGTACGCGTCTCCCCTGGGGCTCTGGTGGAGCGGCCGCCGCGACGCGGCGCGCCGCACGATCTTTGCCGTGATGGTGACCTTCTACGTCTGCTACGTGGTGTTCCTGTTCTTCCCCGTGGCCGGGCCGCGCTACGCGTTCGAACTCGCGCACAACGCCGCGACGCAAGTGTGGCCGGCGCGCGTGACGCAATGGCTGCTCGACCGGGGCGATTCCTGGGGCGCGGCGTTTCCGTCGTCTCACGTGGCGGCCGCCGTCGTCGCCGCGCTGTGCGCGCTTCGCTACTGGCGGCCCCTGGGGCTCCTGCTCACGCCCCTTACCATCGGGCTGGTGTTGTCGGTGGTGTACGGGCAGTTCCACTACGCGGTGGACGCGTTGGGGGGATTGATCGTGGCGTTCGCGGTGCTCGCGTCGCAGTACCTCTACGCGTCAGAGCCCGCGGTCGCCCGGGCGCCGCTCTCCGAGCGGGGCCTCGAGACGGGGGACCTCACCCCCTGACAGCGCGCGACGCGACCGTGTCCAGGTCCCCGCCCAGCGCATCCATCTTCAACTGGAATCGGCAGTCGATGATCAGGAGCCCGACCACGTAGGCGGTGAGGTTCACGAGGAAGATCACCGTGAAGATCACTGGGTACGGGAGCCAGATCCCGAAGTAGAGCGCGAACCGCTTCACCCCCGGATCGAGCCGCGAGCGATCCGCGATCGACGTCATCAGCAGAATCGCGGTGCAGGCGAGCAGCACGAGCTTCCAGGCGACCCAGCCCGCCCAGGCGAACGCCGCGAAGATCGCCGCCTCGGACGCCCGGTCGAGCCGCGTGTCGAGCCGCCGTCCCGCCTCCGAGGCGAGGCCGTATTCGCGCGCGATGCCACCGTCGATCCCGTCCAGGACCTGGCCGAAGGCCATCAGCCCGAGGCCCCACCCCAGACGCCCGGCCGCGATGGCCACCCCGGCGGCCAGGCTGGCGCCGAACGCGGCCCACGTCACTTGCCTGGGCGAGAGCCGCAGCGTGACGTGGCAGAACCGCAGCACCGGGCGGATCACGCGGTCGAGCGTGCGCCCGAGCGCGGGCGCGAAGTCATACATGGTGCCGGGCCCAGTACAGCACGCCGTTCCCTAAGACGAGCGCCGCGACGAGGACGCCCTCCTTGACCTTGTCGGGGATCCCGGTCAGCCAACCCCGGGTGACCCAGGGCGAGTAGGGATAGAACGGCATCTTCTCGAAGCGCACGCTGTAGTCCATCGCGACGTGGATCGCGAAGAAGATGATCGGCACGAACGTGCCGAGGAACAGGCACAGCGGCACGATCCAGCACAGCGCGACCGGTTCCTGGAGCGAAGAGCGCCAGTAGTAGCCGCGCTTGTTCTTCAGCCCCACGGCCCGCACGTAGAAAGGAGCCTTCACGGCGTGGTCGATGTCGACGCCCATCCCGAAGGCGTAGGCGAGCACCCTGTCGCGGCCTTCGACGCCCATCGCCTGGACACCGAGCGTCGTGGCGAGGAAGTGGGTGAAGACCGTCACGGCGCCGCGACGCGCTGCGCCGCAGCCCGGCGGCCGGACAGCCACACGAGGCCGACGCCGACGCCGATCCAGCAGAGGTCGCGCAGCCGGCTGACGATCGCGGTGTAGACGCCGAGGGCCGGGTCGAGCCGGAGCAGCTGGAACAGGAGGTAGAGGGCGCCCTCCTTGGTCCCGACCTCGAACGGCACAAAGAACGTCACGTTCTGCACGAGCTGCGTCAGCCCGCCGATCACGTACGCCTTCAAGTAGCCGACGTGGAGCCCGACCGAGAGCGCGATGAGGAGGTACTCGACCATGAACACGCCGCGGCTCAGGTACTCGAGCGCGACCGCCTGGTAGAAGCGGCGCGGATCCCGGTGGTAGAACTGCGTAATCTGCTCGTCCATGAGCGCGAGCGTCGCGCGCTTCGGCTCCAGGCGGCGGGCGAGGCGATCCAGCAGCGGAATGCGGTGCAGCAGATTCAGCGCGTGCTCGAGCACGCCGCGCCGATGGCCGGTCAAGAGCAGCAGTACGAGCGTGAACAACACGGCGAAGGCCGCGGTGAGCGGGCCAAGGACCACGGCGCGGGACGGCAGGAAGACCGCCCCGAGCACGACGGCGGTCAGCAGGCTGAGCAGCATACCGAGCGTGTGGAGCATCTGGTAGATGACGACCGAGCCGGCGGCGCGCCGCATTCCCAGCCAGGGAGCGACGGCGGCGATCTTGAACGGCTCGCCACCGACGTTGACCATCGGCGTCATGAAGTTCAGGGCGAAGCCGGAGACCGTAATCGCGTAGGTGCGCCAGAACGGCGGGCGGCTGGGCTCGCCCGCCATCGTGAGCCACCACGCCCAGGCGTTGCAGACGTACACGACGCCATACAGCAACAGAATGGGGAGGAACACCCAGCCGGTCCGCGCGGCGTCGGCGACGAGGCGCCCGACCCCGATCCGCGACACCAGGTACGCGAACACCGCGCCGCCGCAGACGAACAGCAGCAGCTGGAGCTTGCGGCTCACGCGTCGCCCGGGATCGCCACGCTGCAGCCGGTGCGGGCAGCCTCGTAGGCGTACTCGACCACGCAGGCCACCCGGCGGATGTCCTCGAGGTAGGGAGTCGCGGTGGCGGCCGGGTCCCCACGGTCGAGCGCCGCGACGAACGACTCGAACAAGCAGGCGAACCAGCGGTGATACGCCGCCTTCTCGAGCTCTGCCGAGCAGTCGTGCCGCTCGACCGAGCCGGCGCGCTCCAGACGCAGCTCGCCGCCCAGCCACTCGATCGAGCCCGCGTCGCCGACGAAGCGAATACGGCTCTCGCGCGCCCGCGCGGCCCAGGTGAGGAACATCGTGACGAGGCGGCCGGGATACTCGAAGCGCAGCGACGCCGTGTCTTCCACTTCGTACCGGTGATGGCGCAGCCGGCCGGTCCACGCGCTCACCGCCCGGGGCGGCCCCGCCACGTCGAGCAGCTGGTAGATGAGATGCGTCCCGTGGTCGAGCAGCACGCCGCCCCGTCCGGCCGCGCTCGTTGCGCGCCACGGGGGAGCCTCCCCCTCCCCTCCGGTCTCGCGCCCGGGGTCGGCCATGAGCCGGTGCACCGAGAGCTCGGCCAGGTGCCAGTTGCCGATGGCCCCGTCCGCCAGCCACTGCTTCACCCGCACCCACACGGGGTTGTACCGGTGTTGATGGCACGGCATGACGATGCGGCCGCGCGCCTGCGCCGCTGCAGCGATCCGGTCGGCTTCCGCACGCGTGAGCGCGACCGGCTTCTCGCACACCACATGGTAGCCCTGCTCCAGGCCCCACAGGGTGAGGTCGAGATGGGACGCGGTCGGCGTGCAGACGTCGATGAAGTCGATCGGCGCGGCGTCGCGGAGCTGGTCGCGGGACGTGAGCAGCGGGATGCCGTCCACGGGAGTGACGTCGGGCGCGCTGTCCACGACGGCCACCACGGCGACGCGCGCGCGGACCGCGGGCGCGTCGCGCAAGGCGGGGAGGTGCGACTGCCGCGCGATGCCGCCCGCCCCGATGACGGCGACGCGGTACCGCTTCACCTCACGTGACGCGGACGTAAGCAGTCCGCTCCGCGGCGAGCATGTCGCCCAGCGCGGTCGCGTTCCACTCGTGGATCCAGAGCAACACCACGAGCAGCAGGCTCATCCACACGGCCTCGGCCCACAGGAACGCGGACACGTGCCCGACCAGCGCGGCGACGCCGACCAGCAGGAAGCGGATGTTCTGACCGAGCCAGGCGCACAACGGCAGGACCACCTCCTGGCGGGCGCGGTATTCGGCGCGGAACGACTCCGTGACGCCGGTGAGGCGCAGCATGCGCACGAGCTTGACCGAGCGCGGGAACAGGTGTGACTGCCGCAGCACGTAGTCGCGGTACACCCGCGCCTCGAAGCGCTCCAGCCGCGTCCGGCCCCGTGTCGCCTCCAGATCCTCGGGGAGATCCAGCTCGCCCTTGTCGCCGACGCCGACGGAGAGGAACGCGTTGCGAACGAAATCAACCGCCGCGCTCTGGAAGGTATGGGCGAGGCCGGCAGCCGCGACCAGCAGAAAGGCGCCAGGCGCCCACCCGCCGGCGTGGATCAGCCGGTAGATGAGATGGAAATAGAGGTTGACGAACCGCACGTTGTCGTTGATGCCGTCGAGGGCGCGCCCGAACCGGGTGGACGTTCCGCGCAGTCGCGCCAGTTGGCCGTCGGCGGAGTCGAAGATGTCGGACACGATGAACAGCGCGAACCCGATGACGTTGGTCCAGCGATCCTGGTAGGCGAAGAGATGTCCCGCGACCAGGCCGATCACCAGGGACCACAGCGTGACCTGGTCTGCCGAGACGCCGCTCGACTGCAGCGCCCGGGCAATCCGGATGCCGATGGGCCGGAAGAAGTGGAGGTCGGCCCACTCCTCCACCGATCGGCCCTTATGCGATAAGTCGTTCGGCGGCTTCACCGAGCACATCCTTCATGACGGCGAGGGCGCTCATCGCCTGATCCTCCTCGATCACCAGCGGCGGATTGATGCGGACCTCTGGATTGTAGATCATCGCGAGCACCCCGCGGGCGAGCAGCGTGTCGAAGATCCATCGCGTGGCCTTCTTGTCGAGCAGCGTGCGCGTCCCCGGCACGACGAGGTCCATCCCCAGCAGCAAGCCGCGGCCGCGCACGTCGGACACGATCGGCAGCTCGGACTCCCAGCGCTTCATCTCGGCGAGCATGCGCTCGCCCAGCCGCCGCGAGTGCTCCACCAGGTTCTCCTCCACGATCGTCTCGACGGTGATGCGCGCCGCCGCCGCCGCCAGCGGATTGCCGCCGTAGCTCGACGAGCTCCCGCTCGGGTTGGCCCACGGCTTGGAGAGCGCGATCTCCTCGCGGGCGATCACGCCGCTCATCGGGAACCCGCCGCCGAAGCCCTTGCCGATCGTGAGGACGTCGGGCAGCACGGCTTCGTGCTCGATCGCGAACATCTTCCCGGTGCGGCCGAACCCCGTGATCATCTCGTCGCAGATCAGCAGCGCCCCCAGCTCGTCGGCGAGCGCGCGCAACACCTTCAGGTAGCCCGGCGGCGGGATCACGTTGCCGGCCGTGCCCTGGATCGGCTCGACGATGATCGCGGCCACGTCCTTCGTGGTCTCGAGCTCGATCTTCTTCTTCAAGAAGTCGACGCAATACCACTCGCACGACGGGAACGTCTTGTCGAACGCGCAGCGTGCGCACGCGGCGTAGGGTGAGAGGTAGGCGCCCGGCAGCAACGGGCCGAGCGCGTGCTTGAAGCTCGAGCCCAACAGCGGCAGCACGCCGCCGGTCTTGCCATGGAAGCCGCCCCAGAACCCGACGACCTCGGTATGCCCCGTGCACGATTTGGCGAGCCGCAGCGCGGCCTCGACCGCTTCGGCCCCGCTCGAATAGAACTGTGTGCGATTCAAGTCGCCGGGCGTCAGCTCCGCGAGCAGCCGCACGAGGGCGGCCCGGTGCTCGGAGGTGAAGCTGCCGACGTGGATGCGCGCGATCTGCCGCTGCATCGCCGCTACGTACTTGGGATGGGCGTACCCGAGGCTCGCCACGCCGACGCCGGCGAGGAGATCAATGTAGCGGTTTCCGTCGACGTCGTAGAGAACCGCTCCCTCGCCGCGGTCGATCGTGAGCTGACTGAACAGTGCCACGCTTTGGGTGCCGGGGGCGAGGTAGCGGGCTTCGGCGTCGAACAGCGCCTTGGACTTCGGGCCGGGGACCTGGATGCTGCGCAGGGTATGCGTCACGAGCGTTTCCGATGTGCGAACCGATGGGTGATATAGTCGGCGATCGCCCGCGCCGCATCGGCGCGGAACGGCGCGAAGCTGGGCCAGTCGTTGATGTCGATCAACACCGGCCGGTCGGGCTCGGGGAACGCGACGTCGCCCCCGAACACCTCGAGCCCCAGGATCGCCGCCGCCTCGAAGGCGAGCGCCTTCAGCCGGTTCTCATCCACCTGGGGCCGCTCGCCGGCGAACCCGGCGTCCGAGCCGTACCAACTGAAGAACCGGCCGTCGGTCACGCCGTAGAACTTGACGACCGGACCGGGAACGTGCTCCTGCAGGGCGACCCACGCGATCCCGCGCACCCGGAACGCGTGCAGCGTCGCGGCCGCCTCCCCGAGCGACGACGCGACCACGTCTTCCGGCCGCTCGGCGTGCACGTCACCGCGCTTGATCCAGATCTTCTGGTGGTCCGGGCTCAAGGCGTGCAAATGGTCGGGCGGCGGCAACGGCGCGGAGCTGGCGAGGATCAGGGTGCGCGGGAAGGGCAGCATGCTGTCGCCGAGTCGCTTCGCGAGACGGTAGCGGTGGCAGTTCAGGGCGCTCGACGGGCGGTTCACGACCACCACGCCGTCCGACTCCAGCGGCATCAGCTGCTCGGCCGCAAGCGATCCCTGACACATGTTGAGGTACAACTCGGCGGCCGGCAGCCGCCCTTGCTCGACCTCGCGCTCGGTCGTCTTGGTGGCGCGCCACCCGTGCCCCTCCAGCTCGGCGACCGTCGCGTCTAGGATGGCCGTGTCGTTCACCCCATGCTGCAGCGGCGAGTACGACGGGCTACGGTACATCGCGACCAGTCGAGCCAAGGTTCACCTTTCACGCGCGGCAAGCCACGCGTTGGCAGTCTGGAGATCTGATGGCCGATCGATGTCGATGATGCGCGCCACTTCTACCGCCGCCAGCCGCCGCCCCTCGTCCACCAGCGCCTTGAGGAACCCCCGCATCCGGTGCACCCCGTGGGCGAGGGCGTCCGCCGCCGCGCGCCGGGCCCCGGCGCTCAGACCGTACACGCCGCCGCTGACGCACGGGGGCTCGGTCGGCGCACCCCCCACGGCCCGGACCACGTCCCCCTGCCGGCCGACGTACACGGGAGACTCGTCGTCCACGTACGGCGTCACAGCGAGCACCATGTCGACGCCCTCCGCGAGGTGCCGCTCGGTCGCCCGGTACACGGCCCCCCAGTCCTCCGGCCGCATCACGGTGTCCACCATGCTGCAGAACACCGCACCGGCTGGGACCACCGCCAGGCCCTCGACCAGCGTGTGCAGCGACGAGGGGGTGCGGCAGGCGATCACCCTAAACGGCGCGCCAAACCGCTGCCCGTCAAGCAACCGGAACACCGCCCGAAAATCGGCCCGGACCGCGCAGGTCAGGCTCTCGCAGCCCAGCTCGGCGAGCGTCTCCAACAGCCGCAAGATCTGCGGCCGACCCGCCACCTCGACCAGCGGCTTCGGCGCGAGCACGTCTCCCCCCGCCGCGAGGCGCGATCCCTCTCCCCCTGCGAGGATCAATCCGTGCACGCTACGGGAGCACCCTTTCGATCTCCGCGAAGCGGCTGATGCGCGCCGTGGGGACGAAGCCCGCGGGCGCGGCGCGCTCCGGCGGCGCGAGCCAACAGGTATGCATGCCGAGCGCGGCCGCCCCGCGGATATCGGCCTCGAAGTTGTCGCCCACCATCCAGGCGCGATCCGGTGACGCGTGGAGCTGGGTCAGCGCGTGCTCGAAGATGCGTCGGTCCGGCTTGGTCCAGCCCACCACCCCGGAGTCGCTGACCGCCGCAAACAATCTCGCCAGACCGAGCTCGTCCAAACAAGGCTTGAGATTGCCCGTGAAATTCGAGACAATCCCGAGCCGGTAGCGCCGGCTGAGGCGTTCCAGGACGGGGACGTTGCGTCGCACCGCCGCGACGGCGTCGGCGTGAAAGCCCTCGGCGACGGCGCGGGCGTCGACGCGGTCGCGATCCGGCAGGGGCAGCCGCTCCACGAGCAACCGGACCTCGGCGTCGATCATGGCGCGGAAGCCGAGCGCGGTGACGCCGCGTATGCCGCCGAGCGCCGCATCCGACGCCCTGAAGAGGGGGTCGAACGCGGGGAAGTCGAGCGACCCGCCGGCGCGCCGGTACGCCGCGTAGAAGCGCGGGCTCCAATGCACGCCGTCGGCCTCGAGCGTCCCGCCGAAGTCGAACAGCACGACTGCGGCGGGCTTCATCGTCTACCGGTGCCCGTGCTCGCGCAGTCCCATCGGCATCTTCATCGGCATCGACTGACCGGCCACCGGCATCGCGTGCCCGCCTTCCAGCCGCATGTAGTGCCGGTGATCCTGCTGATACAAGGAGTCGCGTGCGTCGGCGGCGGGCCACGCGATCCCGCGGTCGGGCACGAACAACCCGCCCACCACACCCATCCCCCCGTCGGGAATCGGTTGACCGGTGGGATTGTCGTAGGACACGCTCACGCGATACCGGTGCTCGGGTACGATGTGCACGCCCAGATGACTCCAGCCGTACAGCAGCGCGATCGGGACGGACTCGATGTGACCGGCCGCATCGGCGACCGGCGCGGCGTGGTAGATCACCGCGCCGGTCGTGGCGTCCGTGAACTCGATCAGGCGCCCGTAGTCGTGCATGTGACCGCCCAGACCGACGATCTTCCCCGCCACGGCAGGACTGCCTTCATACCAGCGCGACGAGCGCCCCGGCGGCAGCGTAAATGACTTGTCGCCGACGGGGAAGGCGACGTCCATCTGCCACGGTGACGCGCGGAAGAACGGCCATGGTCGTCCCGTTGGCGTGAAGTCCATCACCAGCCGCACGCGCGCCTGGTGATAGGCCACGGGCGTGAGGTTCTCCACCATCGCGCTCGCGACCACGTGCTCGCCGCGCGTGAGCGGCAGGCCGAACAGCAGCCACGGCAGGCGGATCGCCCCGGTCTCGTGCCCCGCTGCGAGCAGCCGGCGCGAGATGGGGAGGAAGAGCTCGCGATGGTCGGGATCGATGAGGTTGAAGTGGTGGATCAGCTCCTCGGGCAGCGTGCGGCCCGCGCTGTCCACGACCGCGACGCGGAACCCGTAGATGTAGCCCGTCGTCGGAATCTCGAGCGTCGCGACGGGCGGCTGCGCGATCATATGGTGCGGCGTGTTGGCCGGCAGCTCCATCGGCGCGAGATCGATCACGAGCGCGCTCCGGGCGGCGTCGCTGAAGATGCGGGCCCCGGCGGCGTCCCCGGGGAGGGCGGGATGACGGCGGTCGGCGGCGACGAGGACCAGGAACAGGACCAGCGGCACGAGTCGATGGTTCATAGCGCGGGAATTGTAACTGCCCTGTGCGATCCCAGGCAACGGACCGGCCTCACGACGGGTGGAGGCGGCGGACCGCGGCGAGCACCGCCGCCGGCCGCTGCTCATAGATGAGAGAACCTCTCGGCCCACTCCTGCAAAGTCAAACGGCCCCGGGACACCCGGGGCCGTCGCGTTCCGTTTGCGGCGCGCGCTTTATTTCACCGTGACCGTGATGTGCATGCCGAGGGCGACGTGCGGCAGGCAGAAGCCCTTGTACGTGCCCGTCGGAGCCCCGACGAACGCCACGTCGTACTTTTCGTTCGGCTGGGTCAGGAACGGCCCCGTGAGATCCATCATCGGGTTGGCCATGCCCTTCTTCAGCACGTCGGCCGCGCCCTTGGGAATCGAGTCGGCGTAGAACGCGATGTTGTGCGGGCCGCCGGACACGTTGATGAAGCGGAGCGTCGTGCCGGGCTTGATGGTGAGCGTCGCCGGCTCGAACGCCGCCTGGCTGGTGCCGTTACCGGTCATCTTGACCTCGACCACGGTTGGCGGCGCGTCGGGCACGGCCGGCGCCGGCGCCGCGGCAGCCGCCGCCGGGGCGGGGGTCGCGGCCTGAGCCTGGGACGCGTCAGACTTCTTCTCGCCGCCGCAGGCGATGGCGCCGAACGCGACGATCGTGGTGAGCAGAGTCAACCGCATTGCTGATGCCCTCCGAGACGTTGGCTGGAGACAGCTTGTGAACGCGTTCACAATATAGCCGAGGGCCTTCAAAACGGGAGACCCGTGAAGCCCGACGGGTCGTTGCGTTTTTGCATGCCGCCGACGACACTCCAGCCCATGCCGGACCCCGACCTTCCGCAAATCCCCGCCACTGATCTCGCCCGGCGCCTGGAAGGCGGCGAGCGCCTCCAGCTGCTCGACATTCGCGCGCCGGAGCGGGTCGCCCAAGGTCGCGTCACGTTCGGCGCCACGCTCGACTTTCGCGCCGTGCCGGCCTCCGAGATCTACGGGTTGCCGAGCCTCGAGCCGCTGGGACTCGACCGGTCGGCGCCCGTGGCCGTGATGTGCGGTCACGGCAACTCCAGCCAGCGAGCGACCCGGTTCCTGCGCGACCGGGGCATCGAGGCGTACTCGGTCACCGGCGGGATGGCGGCGTGGGAAGCCGTGTACCTGCCGCGCCGGCTCGTCCCCACGCCGTCCCTACAGTACATCGTCCAGATCGATCGCGTCGCCAAGGGCGCCCTCTCCTACGTGCTGGTGAGCGACGGCGACGCGGTGGTGGTCGACCCCGGGCGCCATCTCGAGCCCTACGACGCGCTGCTCGCCGAGCTGCGCGCCACGCCCGCCGCGGTGATAGACACCCACATGCACGCCGACTACGTGAGCGGCGCGCGTGCCGCCGCGTCCCGGTGGCAGGTGCCCCACTTTCTGCACCCCGACGACGCGCGCTCGCCGTACGACGGCGCGGACGGTCGGCTGGCGTACCAGCCGATGACGGAGGGTGACACCATCGCCTTCGGACGGGCGACGCTCCGCGTCGCGCACGTCCCCGGGCACACACTGGGCAGCGTCGCGCTGCGCGCCGACGACGGACTTGCGCTCACCGGAGATTTTCTGTTCGTCCAGTCGGTCGGCCGGCCCGACTTGGGCGGCCAGAGCGACGCCTGGGCGCGCCTCGTCTGGCAGAGCCTCGGGCGCGCCCGGCACGACTGGCCGGGCGATCTCCTCGTCCTGCCGGCGCACTATGCGGGAGAGCAGGAGCGTCGCGCCGACCGCACCGTCGCCGCGCGGTTCGACGTAATCGCGGCGACCAACGAGGCGGCCACGATCCACGACGAGCACGCGTTCCAGGCCTGGCTCGCGGCCCACACCACGCCGCCGCCCGAGCGCTACCGCACGATCAAGCTCGCGAACCTTGGGCTCGTAGACGTCTCGGACGCAGATGCGGAAATCTTAGAATTCGGCCCTAACCAATGTGCGGTGGGGTAAGCGTCATCCGTTGTCCGTCGTCCGTCGTCCGTACGGATAACGGATGACGGATGACGGACAACGCTCACTCTACCGGGGCCTGCAACACCACGTACACCCAGTCGGTCCCGCCAAGCGTCTGCATCCCGTAGGGCACTCCCGCGGGAATGTGCACGAGGTCGTTTGCCGCGACCTCGATCCGGTCCCCGTCGAGCAGCATGACACCGCGGCCGGCGAGCGTGAAGATCAGGATGCCCAGCTGGTCCTCGACCGAGATCGGGACGGTTGCACCGGGCTGCATCACGGTGCGCTCAAAGCTCAACCCTGCGAGCATCCCCGGCAGGTTGAGAACGGTATGGCTCCGAAGGTCTTCCGCCGAGGTGGGCAACGCGGTGAGGCGGCGGTAGGTGTAGCGCGGCACGAGTCCCCATCCCCCAAGGGCGCTGCGACCTTGCGGCCGACACGCGAGCAGGCGCGCTCCAAGATGCGTGGGCGTCTCCGCTCACCGCAACCCCTTAGGTGTGCAACCCGCTACCTGTCGATCGTCTCTCATGGCGTCCCTCACAGGAACGGGTCGCCATGCTGTCCTGGAAGCGTCTGCTCGGGCCGTGCTCCGCGCTGTTCGTGATGGCGCCGGCGGCGCACGCGCAGGGCTGGATCGAGCCGATCCGGCCGCTCCCCCGCGGCGCGATCGAGAAGGTGCGGAGCGCGGTACAGGTCGCCGTGGCCGGGCGCGTCGCCCGCGTGACGGTAGAGGAATGGTTTCGCAACACCGGGCCGCTCATGGACGAGGGAACGTACCTCTATCCCCTGCCGGGCGAGGCCGTGTTCAGCGACTTCTCCCTGTGGCAGGGGGACCGCGAGCTCAAGGGCGAGCCGATGGACGCCGCGCAGGCGCGCGCGATCTACGAGGAGATCGTCCGGCGCAAGCGTGACCCCGCGCTGATCGAGCTCGCCGGGCACGGGCTGCTGCGGGCGCGCGTGTTCCCGATCACGCCGGGCGAGACGCGCAAGATCACCCTGCGCTATACCCAGATGCTCGACCGCGTGGGAGACGCGTGGCGGTTTCGTTACGCCGCGGGCACCGCCGCCCTTTCTCGCAGCTTCCGGCTGCAGCTGGACAGCGCCGCCCGCTTCGGCGATCCGTATTCCCCCACCCACCGACTTACGACCAGCCGCGGCGGCGACCGCCTGGAACTCACCTTGGCGGACACGACCGTCGGCGGCGACCTCGAGTTGCTGTTGCCGCTCGCGCGCGGGCTAGTGGGACTGTCGGTCGTGAGCCACCATCCGGTCGGCGAGGACGGGTTCTTCATGCTGTTGCTCGCCCCCGGCCGGGCCGGGGAGGCGCACAGTCTGCGGCGTGACGTCGTCGCCGTGCTCGACGTCTCGGGATCGATGTCGGGCGACAAGCTCGACCAAGCCAAGGCGGCGCTCGCCCGGCTCCTCGGGACGCTGCGCGCGGGCGACCGGTTCCGCGTCGTCACGTTCGGGAGCGGCGTACATCGCTACGCCCCCGGGTGGACGGAGGTCACCGCAGAGCAGGTGCGGGCGGCGCAGGACTGGGTCCGTCGCCTCGACACCGACGGCGGCACGAACATCGCCGCCGCGCTCACGGAGGCGTTCGCGAGCCCGCCCGCCGAGGGCGCCCTTGGCGTCGTGGTGTTCCTGACGGACGGCCTGCCCACCGTCGGCGAGACCGATCCGGAGCGGATCGCCGACTGGGCCGACCGCGACCGCGGGGCCTTCCGGGTCTTCGCCTTCGGCATCGGGTATGACGTGAATACCTACCTGCTCGACCGCCTGACCGAGCGGGCCCGCGGCCTGGCCGAGTATATCCAGCCGGGGGGCGACATCGAGCAGGCGGTCGGCTCGCTGGCGGCGAAGATCTCAAGCCCGGTGCTGACCGACCTCACGCTGCGGGCTGGGGGAAGCACCGAGCTGTACGACCTCCAGCCGCAGCGCCTGCCTGATCTGTTCGCGAACGACGAGCTGGTGGTCTTCGGGCGCTATCGGGGACCGGGGAGCGCCGAGGGGGAGCAGTCCGTGACGGTCACGGGGCGAAGGAACGGTCGCGAGGAGCGGTTCACGACGAGAGCGCGCTTCGGCGGCGGGGAGTCGGGCAACGACTACCTTCCGCAGCTCTGGGCGGCCCGCAAGGCGGGGGCGCTGTCTCGCGAGATCCGGCTCCGTGGGCCCAACTCAGAAATCGTGAGCGAGCTGAAGCGGCTCGCGCTGCGGTACGGCATCCTCACCGAGTATACGTCTTATCTGGTGCAGGAGCCGAGCCAGGTCGTGGTTCGTCCGATGTTCGACCGCGCGGAGGCCCGCCCCCAGGACCAGGCGGGGGCCGACGCGGTGCGGCGCTCGCGCAGGGAGCAGGCGTTGTCCGGCTCGCTCCAGCTGAGCGCCGTGACCGTCACCGGCGCCGCCACGGGCGATTCTGCGAAGCGCACGCAGCGGGTCGCTGGCCGACTCTTCGTGTGGAGCGACAGCGTCTGGACCGACATCGCGCACGGCGACTCCCTGAAGGTGGTGACGGTAGCGCCGTTCAGCGACGCCTACTTCGCGCTGCTGCGGGCACTGCCGGAACTCGTAAAGCCCGCGACACTCGAGCCGGCCGTGCTTGTAGCCGGCCGGAGAGTGAGCATCAAGATCGGGCCGGCGGGTAAGAGTACCTGGCAAGACGGGGAGCTGGCGACGCTAGTGAACGACTTCCGCACGTAGTCGCGTGCCCGAGGACCTGGCCGATATCTATCGCACGACCTATCGCGCGCTCGTGCGCTTCCTGTACCGCAAGGTGTGGGACGCCGAGCGCGCGGAGGATCTGGCGCAGGAGGCGTTCGCCCGAGCATTGGTCCGCAAGCCGGAGAACGCGCGGGGGTGGCTCTTCATCGTGGCGGCGAATATGGCGCGCGACGACGCGCGACGCTGGATGCGGGAGCGCCGTCACCTCACGCTGCTCACGGCCGAGGCGCAGGAGACCGCGCCGGCGGTGGACGACGCGGTGCACGCCGAGAGTGAACGCGATCAGGTTCGCGCGGCGCTCGAGCAGCTCACACCGCGCGATCGCGAAGTGCTGCTGCTGTGGGACGCGGGACTGTCATACGACGAGATTGCCGCCCAGTCGGGCCTGGCGCGCGGCGCGATCGGCACGACCCTCGCGCGGGCGCGCCGCCGGCTGGTGGAAGCGTACGAGGCGGGAAGCCAGGGGGACCATGTCGCACGTGGATGACGGCAGGCTGCACGCCTATCTCGACGGGGCGCTCTCGCCGGCGGAGCGCCAGGATGTCGAGGCGCACCTCACACAGTGCCCGGCGTGTCGTCGCCGGCTCGAAGCGGAGCGCGCCCTGATCGCGCGCGCCGACGAGCTGCTGGGCTTCGCCGCACCGCCCGCGCGCGACCTGCCGCCGTTTCAGGCCGGGGACCCGAGGCCGCCCGCGCGGTTGTGGTGGCAGGTGCGGCTCCCCCTCGCCTGGGCGGCGACGGTCGCGCTGGCTGTCGGGACGGGGGTGTACCTCGGCTCCAGGTCCCACGCGCCCGTTAGCTCAGCGCGCCCGGCGCTGGCGCCGCCGGCGGCGGCGCGCGCGACCGATCTCGCGGCGGGCCGCGTGACCACCCCTCAAGAGCCTCGGCGCGCCCACGCCCCCGCCCCCGCCCCCGCGAAACGGAAGCGGGCGGAGCAACCGGCCGCGCTCAACATGGCCCAGGCCGCCACGAGCTACGAGATGACCCAGCCGCTTACGCTCGAAGCGGCTCGCGCGCTCCTCGGCACCGATCCGCGGGCCGTTCCCGACCTGCCGATCCGCGGGATCTACCAGGCGCGCCGGATCGGCTACTCCGCCGTCGTGGTCGTCGAGCAAGCGTTGGACTCGGCCACCGCGATCACGGTGATCAACGAGCGGCCCATGCCGGTCGCGCTCGACGCGGTGGTGGTCAGTGGGGCGGCGCGGCCCGATACCGCGCGTCCAGCCGACGGGGCTCGGGACGCCCGCGCCTACAGGGCAGCCACGGATCTGTTGTTCGAGGTTCGGGGACCGCTCACCACCGATTCGCTCACCGCGTTGCGGCGCCGGTTGCAGCCGCTCCGACCGTAGGCGGGGAAACTTGCTCCTTCGTCTTCACGGACAGCGCGCCCTCTCACTTCACGACGATCGTGCCCCGCATGTTGTAGGTGCTGGCGTGGTAAAAGCAGTGATACGTATACGTCCCAGCGCTGAGCGTTGGCGTCGTGTACGTGCCCGAGCTTATGTCACCCGAATCTGGCGGCTTGGTTGGGCCCGTGTCCCAGCTTACTGTGTGGGTCCCAGACACCCAGTTGAAATTGACCCCAGTGCCGGCGGCCACCGTGTCCGGCGTTGGGCTGAACGAGAAGTTGGCGACCGAGATGTCCGCCGAGGAGCCGCCAGTCCCTCCGCCCCCGCCCCCGCCGCGCCCACCTCCGCCGTAGGTCGGTGACGTCGAACCGCCGCAGCCCAGGACGAGAACCAACCCAGCGACCAGTCCAACCAGATTCGACCGCATACAGCCTCCTAGGGCGTGGAACTCTCGAACCAGCTTTCTATTGCATGTATGTACTACCCATAGAAACGACAAAGGGGCTCCGCTCGGATTGCCGAGCCCGCTAGGAAATGTCAGGAACTGGTGAAGGATCCGGTCTAGTGCCGTTCCCGCTCCAGCGTGTCGGTGGCGAGCCGGGGGGAGAGCATCGGGTAGCGCGCGGCGAACCAGCCGAGAGACAGAAGGAACAACCCGCCGAACAGCAGCGTGACGCCGATCTCGGGGAGACCGATCGCCGGCCCGGCGCCGCCGTTGATCGAGGGGACGACCTCGAGGTAGCGCTCCAGCCAGATTCCCAGGAGGCTGAGCGACGCGAACGTCAGGAACGTGGGAGGATGCTGCTTCGGCCGCACGCCGAGCAACCCGATAAACGGAATCACGAACACCAGCAGGAACACCCACACGCCGACCGGTTTCCAGGGGCCGATGAGCCGGTAGAAGATGTAATAAGTCTCCTCCGGCAGGTTCCCGTACCAGATCACCAGATATTGGGCCCACATCAGGTAGGCCCAGAACACCGTGAACCCGAAGCACAGCTTGCCGAGGTCGTGGAGCTGCATCGGCGAGATCAGGGTTTCGAGCCCCATGCGCCGCCGCACTGCGATCGTCAGCACCGCGAGCGCCATCAGGGCGGCGAGAAAGCTTCCCATGAAGTAGAAGGCGCCGAACAGGCTGCTCACCCACTTGTGGGCGAGCGACATCATCAGGTCGAAGGCGAGGAGACTGTACCCGAACGCGTAGCCTACGATGAGGATCGCCGCATCGCGCGCGATCTCGTCCCGCCCCTGGAGCCGGTCGGCGGGCCGCCCGGTGGCCAACTCCGCCAGGTCCGGCGCCATGTCGTGACGCACGAAGCGCCACGACAGCCAGGTGAGGAGCACGTAGATCGAGCCGTTCCGCACGAAGAAGAACTTGGTCGTGAGCCACGCGCCGATGTCCGGCCGGGGCTCGTGCAGCCAGCTGAAGATGGAGAACCGGCCGACGAACAGGCCGACGTACAGCAGGAGCGATACGGCGAGGAACGCGGCGGCCGCTTCGGCGAACCGGATGAGGAGCCCCGACCAGTGCCCTTTCGCCAGCTTCTGGGTGGCGGCGAAGACGACGAGGCCCTGCGCGAGCCCGGTCCAGAACATGAAGTTGACGTGCCAGGACTGCCACGCGCGCGCGCCGTTCCCCCCGACCAGCGCCCACAGGAACGCGGTCGCACCCAGCAGCACCAGCAGCGAGCCCCACGCCGCGAACGCGCGGGCCGGGAACCGGCGCGCCCTCTGCGCGAGCTCGGACCGCGACACGGCACCCGCCCGCGTGGCGACGGCGCTCATCGTTTCCCCTCACGCGCCAGTGCCTGCAACGTGCGCAGGTAGTTCACGACGTCCCAGCGGTCGTCGCCCCGCACCTTGTCGCCGTACACCGGCATGAGCCCGCGTCCCATCACCGGCCCGCTCACGATCACCGCGTAGAGATACCCGTCGCTGCGCCGCGCGATGGTGTCATTCACGAGGGAGCGCACGCCGAAGAACGGCCCCGGCGGGGTCTGCCCGTTCGTGGCCGAGATCGGTCCGTCGCCCCTCCCGCTCGCGCCGTGGCAGACGAGGCAATAGGTCTCGTAGAGGAACCGCCCGCGGTTGATCGACTGCGAGGTGCGGGTGCGCGGATTCACCAGGCGGTCGGCCGTCTTCACGTCCACGGCCGGCTCGACCCCGGTCACGGGGACCGTGCCCTCGACGGGCGGGATCGGTCTCGCGTACGGCTTGATGCTCCGCTGGTGGCGCATCGTGGAGAACCAACCGATACGGTGCACGACGTCGTCCGGGTTGCACGCAAAGGCGGCAAGGGCGGCAAGGGCGGCAAGGGCGGCGCCCGGTCTACGCACGCTGCACCTCCTCGGCGCCGGCGCCGCGCAGCAGGCCTTCGATCTGGGCCTGCCGCGCCGGCTCGCACGGGACGAAGATGCCGAACTTGTCGTTGGTGAAGCGGGCATCGTAGGCGACGGTGCCCAGGCGGCGCGCGGCGAACAGCGCGTTGAACGCGATCCCGAGGATCGTGGCGAGCGCGCCGAAGAGGATCGTCATCTCGAACATGATGACGACGTAGGGCGGAATCGAGCCGACGGGCTTACCGCCCAGGACCACCGGCCAGTCGTACGACATGTAGAGCGTGATCCAGGCGCCGATGGCGCACCCGCCGATCCCACCGATCAGCGTGAACATCCGCACGGGGCTCACTGGCTGATCCAGCGCGTCCTCGATCTCGTGACGCGGGATCGGGGAGTACACCGTGAAGTCGGTGTGGCGGCCCTTGCGCAGCTGGCCGATCGCGTCCACCGTCGCGTCGAGATGGGCGAACACCGCGAGCACGCCGGGCGTCGGCGGCGGATGGAAGATCGCGGTCAACGGATTCACGAGCTTCATGCCGCCACGACTTTCCCACGCTTCGGCGCCGGCAGGACTTCCTTGACCTCCGAGATCGACACCGCGGGGAAGTTCTTCACAAACAGGAGGAACCACATGAAGAACCACCCGAAGCTCCCCGCCATGATGCCCCAGTCCGCCCACGTCGGGTTGTAGACCGCGTTCGCGAAGCGCTCGAACGGTTCGCCCGCCAGCGACACGGCGATGATCACGTAGCGCTCGAACCACATGCCGATGTTCACGAAGATGGAGATCACGAACAGCGCCAGGATGTTCGTGCGGATCTTCTTGAACCAGAGCAGCCACGGCAGCAGGCCGTTGCAGATGTTCATCGTCCAGCTCGCCCACCAGAACGGACCGAACGCGCGGTACCAGAACGCGGCCCGCTCGTCGGCGTGCCCCCCGAACCACGCGGTGAAATTTTCGACGCAGTACGAGTAACTCACGATCAGGCCGGTGAGCAGGCAGAGCTTCGCCAGGTTCTCGAAGTGGTGGACGGTGATCAGCTCCTCGAGGTGGAACAGCTTGCGGATCGGTACGAGCAGCGTGATGACCATAGCGACGCCCGAATAGATCGCGCCCGCTACGAAATAGGGAGCGAACAGCGTGGCGTGCCAGCCGGGCACGATGGCCATCGCGAAGTCCCAGGACACCACGCTGTGCACCGACAGCACCAGCGGCGTGGCCAGCGCGGCGAGATAGAGGTAGCCGCGTGTGTAGTGCCGCCATTGCTCGTTGGTGCCGCGCCAGCCCAGCCCGGTGACGGCGTACAGCTTCCGGCGCCACCCCGTCGCCACGTCGCGTACCGCCGCGATGTCCGGGATCAACCCCATGATCAGGAATACCGTCGAGACGGTGAAATACGTCCCGATCGCGAACTCGTCCCAGATCAGGGGTGACTTGAAGTTGGGCCACAGCCCGCGCTCGTTGGGGTACGGGAGCAGCCAGTAGAAGTACCACTGCCGGCCGATGTGGATCAGCGGGAACAGGCCGGCCGTCATCACCGCGAACACCGTCATGGCTTCGGCGGTGCGGTACACCGCGGTGCGCCACCCGGACCGGAACAGGAAGAGGATGGCGCTGATCAGCGTGCCCGAGTGCGCGATACCCACCCAGAACACGAAGCACGTGATGTAGACCGCCCAATAGACGGGATGCGAGTAGCCCGCGAGTCCCAGACCGTAGCGCAACAACAGCAGGAGACAGACGATCCCGACGCCCAGCAGCGCGACCGCCGCGCCGAGCAGGGCGAAGTAGCCCTTGCCCGGATTGCCCAGCGTGCGCGCGATGGCGCGGGTGACGAAATCGTAGGTGACGCGCGCACTCGGCGTGTCGGCGGCCATCGCTCAGCCCTCGGCGGCCGCGCCCTGCGTCACGCGGGCGAGGTAGGTGATGGCCGGCTGCGTGTTGAGGCCGGTGAGCACGTGATAGCCGCGCGGGTCCTGGGCAAGCGCGGCGACGCGCGACGTCTTGTCGTGCAGGTCGCCGAACACGATCGCGTCGGAGGGACAGGCCTGCGCGCACGCCGGCGTGATGTCGCCGTCTTGCACGGCGCGGTCCTCGAGCCGGGCGCGGTTCTGCGCAGCGCGGATCCGCTGCACGCAGAAGGTGCACTTCTCCATCACGCCCTTCTCGCGCACGGTCACGTCGGGGTTCAAGAGCATGTTGAGCGGGTCCGGCCAGCTTTCCCATTCCCCACCCGGCTCCGCGTAGTTGTGCCAGTTGAAGTAGCGCACCTTGTACGGGCAGTTGTTGGCGCAGTAGCGCGTACCCACACAGCGGTTGTAGACCTGGCCGTTGAGGCCATCGGGCGTGTGGTACGCCGCGTACACGGGACACACCGGCTCGCACGGCGCGTTGCCGCACTGCTGGCATAGCATCGGCGTGACGACGGCGCCGACCGGCCGGCCTCCCCCGCCCTCGCCGCCCGTGTAGTAGCGCTCGATGCGGATCCAGCTCATGTAGCGGCGTCGCAGGAACAGCTCCTCCCCCACGGTCGCGAGGTTATTCTCGGCGTAGCACGCCGTCACGCACGCCGAGCATCCCGTGCACTTGGCGAGATCGATCGCCATCGCCCAGCGCGGATGCGCGCCGGCGTAGTTCCCGAGACTCGCCTTCGCGTGCTGCGCTTCCGCCCAATCCGCGAGCGCCTTGTCGGCGTACGCGGGCGTCTCCCGCTCAGCGAAGGGGTGCGCCCCGGCCTTCAGCGCCTGCGCTCGGGCGAGCGGCAGGACCTCGATGATGCCGCGGCCCTGCTCGCGGGCGTCCCCCTCGACGGTGGCGAGGCGGCGATGGTCGCCCGTCTTCTCGACCGCCACGCCCACCGCGAAGGCCCGGCCCCCATACGCCGTGGGCGCGTCGCTCAGGAGCTGGAACGCGTTGAACGAGCGGTCCTTCGCGTACCGGCCGTACGCCCGGTGGCCTTGACCGGTCGGCACCGCCAGGACGCCGGGCCGGACTCCCGGCGTGACCCAGACGGGGGCGCGGAGCGCCCCGTACGAGGACTTGAGGAGCACGACGTCGCCACTCACCACCTGCCAGGTCGCCGCCGTGTCCGGATGCACTTCGACCCACGCGTGCCAGGCGATCTTCGAGACGGGATCCGGGAGCTCCTGCAGCCACGGCTTGTTCGCGCCGCGCCCGTCATGCAGCGTGATCGACGGGAACACGAGGAGCAGGGGCTGCTGCGCGGGTGCCGGGGTTGCGCCGCTCCACGCTGCCGGCCGGGTGACGTCCGGGCCGAGGCGGACGGGGTGCGCCGGGGCCTCGCGATACAGCCCGCCGTGCTGAAGGGCGTCGAGCCAGAAGTCCTCGAAGCCGCGGCCCTGGCCGTAGCGCCGGTGCAGGTCAAGCCAGCGGTCCCGCAGGTAGTCCTTGAACGTGCCCGGCTTCCCCGAAACCTGAAGCAACACGTCGCCGCTGTGTCGCGAGTTCGGCGCCACCGGCTGCATCACGGGCTGCTGCAGCGCGGCGATACCGGCGCGCGGGCGGGAGTCGTTCCACTGCTCAAGCGGGTGCTGATCGGGGAGCACGAGGTCCGCGGCGGCGGCCGTCTCGTCGAGATACGACGAGAAGCTCACCTTGTAGCCGACCTTGCCGAGCCCGTCCGAGAACGCGGCGGGGAGCGCGTGCACGGGGTTCGCGCCGTGCACGAGCAGCAACGCGACCTTCCCCGCGCCCATGTCGGCCACCACATCCGTGATCTGCTTGAACGACCCCGCACCCTCGAGCCCATGGTTCGGGCCGAACTTGACGGTCTTCCCGACCTGGCCGGCGACATAGTTGAGGACGTTCACCGCCGCCACGATCTCGGCGCCGTTGGGGTACTGCGCCGCGATCCCGCCCGCCACCGCGAGGCCGCCCTGCGATACGGCGAACTCGCGTGCCAGGCGCGTGATCTCCGGCGCCGCGATCCCCACCGCGGCCGCCACCTGCTCCGGCGCGTGGGCGGCGAGGAGGTCGCTCAGTCGCGCGGCATCCGCGGGCGCGGGCGCCAACCGCCCGCGCCCGATGACGTGCGCCATGGCGAGCGCCAGCATCCCCTCCGTGCCAGGCGCCGCAGCGATCCACTCGTCCGCGCTCATCCCGGTGAGGGACAGGCGCGCACCGACGTAGACGAACTTCGCGGGCGCCGCCCCGCGGCCGCGCTCGAAGGCGTGGGCGTGCGTGAAGGCGTTCTGGTAGCCCACCGGCGAGAGCCACGTTTCCATGAAGTCGGCGCCGAACGACACGACGTAGCGCGCGCTGGCGAAATCGTAGAAGGGAATAGCCGCCGTACCGAAGGCGAGGCGGTTTCCCTCGCGCAGCGCCTCGAAGCCGAACGGCTCGCACGTGACGTGCCGGCCCCCGAGCTGCTGCATCCAGGAGCCCACCAACTCGCCGAACGACCCCGTCTCGAGGCCCGTAACGAACACAATTCCCTTGCCGCGCGCTTCTTTCACCTTGGCCTGGAGGCGGGCGACGGCCTCGTCCCACGTGAGCTTCTGCCACGCGCCCGTGGCGGCGCGCGCCATGGGGTCGGTCACGCGGTCGGGATTGTAGAGCCCCTGGAGCGCCGCCTGGCCCCGGGAGCAGAGTCGGCCCTGGTTGATCGGCGATTCGGGATTCCCCTCGAGCTTGATCACCCGGCCTTCGCGGACCTTGGCGACGAGCCCGCACCCGGCCGCGCACTCCCGGCAGGTGGTGGCGTAATAGGTCGCGATCCCCGGCACCTGGTTCTCAGGCGGGATCACGTAGGGGATGAGATGCTCGGTCGGCTCGGGGCCGATGCCGCAGCTCGATGCGGCCGCGGCGCCGCCGGTGGTCGCACCCAGCACGGTGAGGAAGCGTCTCCGATCCATCGGCTCGGGCCTCAGTAGTGGCACAGAGTGCAGTCGCGGCTCACGTTACGCTGCACGTGACAGCTGATGCACCAGCCCATCTTGAGCGTGGCGACCTGGTACACCTGCGGCATGGTGCGCACGTCCCCGTGGCAATTGATGCAACCCTCGGTGCCCAGGACTTTGATATGCCGCTGGTGGGGGAAGCGCACGAAGCCCGGGAGGGCGTGCACCCGTATCCACTGCGGCGCTTGCTTGCTCGCCCACGCCTCGCGGACCTTCTTGATTTCCGCCTGGTGCGACGGGGTGGAGCCCCCGATGATCTGATGGCACCCGAAGCACGTGCGGACGGCCGGAATCCCCGGCTCACTCGAGATCGCCACCGTATTGTGACAATACAGGCAGGGGATCTTGTCCTGACCGGCGTGGATGTCGTGGCGGAAGAAGACCGGCTGACGGGGACCCGGGAGCCGTCCCGTGTCGCTGATGACGGGAGCTGTGTAGGATGGCGCCGGCTGGCTGGTTTGCGCCGCGGCCGGGAAGGCGATCGCCAAGGCAACCGCGACGCCGCCCCCGACCCCGACCCGACCACTCCGCTTCGTCATCAATCGCGCTCGATGGCGAACGTATCGTTAATGTGTGGAACGGCTTGCGGGCGCCGGAATGTAGCGCCAGCGGCGAACGGCGCACAAGCCCTGCGCGTCGGCGCGCGGCCCACGGACCCCCGCGCCGACGCGCGGGGTTATTCCGGCCGCGCCAGCAGTTGGTGTTTCAGTCGGATCACGTGGACGAACGCGTCCACGGTGTCGAGGTCGGGGAACGGCATCCAGCACCAGCGGATCCCACTCACCACCGGCCCCGCGCGCACGGCGTCCCGCAGTACCTTCGGCAGGCCGTCGGTCACCGCCAGCTCCCGCTCCTCGCTCTCCGTGATCACGAACGTGCCCGAGAGACCCGTCTCCATCGGGTGCAGATAACCCAGCTTGCGGCCGCCGACCTCGTACATCCATACCCACTTCCAGGCGGTCCCCATGAACACGACCTGCTCGGTCACGTGCTTCAGGCCGCGGATGCCCTCGCGCGCCCGTCTGAAACGTTGCGCGGCGCGCGGCGGCAGGTCCTTCAGGGGGCCGTCCGACTTGGGCCGCTTGCGGGGGCTCGTGTAGAGATTCGTCGCCCAGTAGCCGGGCGGCTGGTGCTCGATGGGGATCATGGTGGTTCCTATTGTACGCCGCGAGCCACCGAACGGTAGCGCCCCGCGAGCTCGCGCCAGCGCGCCAAGCGCTCCGCGAGCACGCGTTCGAGCTCTCGGACGGCTGCCGCCGCCTGCCTCGTGGGCGCGGCGTCCGCCCCCTCGATCACGCCGTACAGATCGGCGAGCTCACCGTTGAGCCGGGTCAGGTTCTCTTCGGCTCTCTCTCCCGCTTCCCCCCCTCCGGTTTCGAGCGCCGCGGCCCGAGCGTCCAGCGAGTCGAGGGTGGCGGCGAGCGGTGCCGGCGCCGCACGATCCCGCACGGCCTTCAGCTCCCTCCGCACGGCACGCAATTCCTCCAGCGCCGTCGAGTCGCGGCGCAACGCGGCGACCAGACGGGACGCCAGCGCAAACTGGCGCGCGAGCGCGTCCCGCGGCAGCTCGACCCGCGGATCCATCCGCACCGCAAGGGGTTGCGTGTAGACCTGGCCGCCGGCGGTCAGCCGCACGGTGTAGGCGCCCGGCACGACCCAGGGCCCCCGCGGCTCGCGCGGCGTGTCGTGCGGGACGGCCGCGATCGGGTACTCGTGACGCAAGACCGGTGGTGGCGGGTAGCGCAGGTCCCACACGAAGCGGTGCGGCCCCGCCGTGGTGTCCATCGTCTGAGGCGGTCGGATCCACCACGTCGGAATGTTCAGGACGGAGTCGGGTCGCTCGGCCTGGTCCGCGCTCGAGAAGCGGCGCACCAGATTGCCCCTGCCGTCGACGATCTCGAGCGTGACCGGTTCCGCCGCGCGCGTGGCGCGCGCGAGATAGTAGTCGAGAATCGCCCCGTCGGGCGGGTTCTTCGCGGCCGGCTCGTCGGGCGGGAGCGGCGTGTCGGTGTTCACGTTCCACCGGACTCGCACCGCGGGCGCGGGACGGTACAGGTACGCGTCCCCGGCCGCCGCCGCCGCGGCAATCTGCCGCAGCGGCGTGATGTCGTCGAGAATCCAGAACCCTCTCCCGTGGGTCCCCGCCACCAGGTCGTTCTCGTGAACGACCAGATCGCGCACGGCCGTCGCCGGCAGATTGAGCCGCAGGGCCTGCCACCGCTCGCCGTCGTCGAACGAGATGTACACGCTGCGCTCCGTGCCCGCGAACAGGAGTCCCCGCCGCAGCGGGTCCTCGCGCACCGCGTTCACGACTTCGTTGGACGGGATTCCCACCACGATTGCTTTCCAGGTTTTCCCGCCGTCTGTGGTGCGGTAGATATGCGGGCCGAGGTCGTCAAGCCGGAACCGGTTCACGGCGGCGTACGCCGCGAGCGTGTCGAAGTGCGAGGCTTCCAGGAGCGAGACCTTGCTCCAGGGGGTGAGCGCCGGAGGTGTGACGTCGGTCCACAACCTGCCGCCGTCGTGCGTCACGTGGATCAGCCCGTCGTCCGTGCCCACCCACAGCAGGTTCAGCTTCCGGAACGACGGAGCGACGGTATAGATCACGCCGCGATGCTTCCCCTTCTCCGGATCGAGCGCCGTGAAGGCGCCGAGGCTCGCGGGCACGTCGGAGGTCGCGCGCGTGAGATCCGGGCTGATCGTCTGCCAGCTCGCGCCGCCGTTCACCGTCTTGAACAGCACATTCGCCCCGAGGTACAGCACGTGGGGGTCGACCGGCGAGAACAGGACCGGCATGGTGCGCACCCAGCGGTACTTCCCCAAGCGCACCGGCTCGGGCGACACGTCCTGCACCGCCCCCGTATTCCAGTCGAAGCGGCTGAGCTTGCCGCCGTAGATCAGGTTGGGGTGCAGCGGGTCGGGGGCCACGTAGCCGTACTCCTCGACGCCGACGGGATGCCACTCCCGGGCGGTGACCTGCCCGTCGTTGCCACGGCTCGCGACGCCGGCCGACCCGCTCTCCTGCTGCCCGCCGTACACCCAGTACGGGAAGCGGTTGTCGGTGACGACGTGATAGAACTGCGCGGTGGGTTGGTTGTACCAGGAGCTCCACGTCGTGCCGCCGTTCACGGTCACGATCGCCCCCTGGTCGCCCGCGAGCAGGATGACGTTGGGGTTCGCGGGATGGATCCACAGGCGATGGTAGTCGTCCCCGCCCGGGGCGCCGCGCAAGGCGGTGAACGTCTGGCCGGCGTCGATGGACTTCCAGGTGACCACGTTCGCCACGAACACGACGTCGGGATTCGTCGGCTCGACCTTCACCTCGTTGAAGTCGCCGTCGCGACCCCACAGCCGCTCGTCGGCGTTGACGAGGCGCCAGTGCTCGCCCCCGTCGTCGGATCGGTACAGACCGCCACCCCGCTTCGCGCCCAGCACCGCGTACATCCGCCCGGCAACGCTGGCCGAGACGCCGAGTCCGATGCGACCCAGCCCGTCCTCGGCCGTGGGCAGGCCGGCCGTGATCTGCCGCCACGTGGTTCCGCCATCGGCGGACTTGTAGAGACCGTTGTTCGCGGACAGGGTCCACGAACTGCCGATTTCCCAGGGGGCCTGGCGCGCGGCCCAGAGCACGGCGAACACGGTCTGGGGATTGGCGGGGTCGAAGCCGACATCCACCGCCCCCGTGTTCTCGTCGCGGTAGAGCACGCGCTGCCACGTCTCGCCGCCGTCGGTCGAACGGAACACCCCACGCTGCTCGTTCGGTCCGTACGGGTGTCCCAACACCGCGCCAAACACGCGATTCGGGTCGTGCGGGTCCACGGTGATGGCGGCGATCTGCTGGCCGTCGGACAGCCCGAGGTGTCGCCACGTGGCCCCGGCGTCGCTGCTCTTGTAGACGCCGTCGCCGACCGACAGGTCGGGACGCTGCAGCCCCTCGCCGCTCCCGACGTAGATCGTGCGCGGGTCGGAGGGGGCTACGGCGATCGCGCCGATCGAGCCCGTGGGCTGGCCGTCGAAGATCGGCGTCCAGGTGCGCCCGTAGTCGTCGCTCTTCCAGACGCCGCCGTTGTTGACGCCGATATAGAAGACGTCGGGTCGACCGGGCACCCCGACGGCGGCGACCGTGCGCCCGCCGCGGAACGGCCCGATCAGGCGCCACCGCAGGTCGGCGAAGCGGCCGGGGGGGGGGTCATACTGCTGCGCGCCTGCGGGTGTGAAGCCCCCCCCTCCCAAGAGCAGGGGCGGGCACACGACGAGCGCGGCTGCGATCCGACGCAGATGGGCCACCGTTCGACTCCGAGCTAGAGCGTTTGCGTGACGGCGCGGAAGCGCGCCGTGTCGAGCAGCCGGGCGATGGACACGCCCGGCACGGCCATGCGGCCGTCCTTTCCCATCGTAAGCTTCACCACGTCCGTCCCCCGCCCGTACCACCGAGCGCTGGGCTCCAGGTCGGAAGGATAGACGCAGAGCGGCAAGGACGCGACCGCGAGCGCCGCCTGCGAGCCGATCCCCGACTCCGGCATCGTCCCGGCCCACAGCTGGGCTCCGTACTCCGTCGCGACGCGATAGATCCGGCACACCTCCGCGAGCCCGCCCACGCGATGCACCTTGACGTTCCAGATCTTCGGGCCAGCGAGCGCCGCGACCTGTCGCGCCGCGCCCGCGTCCCGTAAGGTCTCGTCGAGACAGACGGGTGTGCGCAACGCCTGGGCGAGCCGCGCGTGACCCACCAACTCGTCCGGCGCGAGCGGCTGCTCGATGTAGAGCAGGCCCGCGTCGTCGAGCGCGCGGAGCGGCCGCTCGTGCTCGGGCCACGCGTACGCGCCGTTCGCGTCCACGGTGAGCGGCACGTCCGTCCCCGCCATTCCGGCGCGGGCGGCGCGCACCGCCACCTCGTCCCAACCGGGCATCACCTTGATCTTGACGCGGCGATACCCCTGCCGCACGGCGTCGTACACTCGGCGGGTGAGGGTCTCCGGCTTGCCGTCCTCGGGAAACCCGAGCGCGACACCGCACGGCACGCCCGCCGCGGGCTCGACGCCCAGCCGCCCGGCGAGGAGGCGGGCGAGTCCGGTGCCGCGTGCGTGCGCCTCGAGGTCCCAGGCCGCGGTCTCGACGCCGGCGCGTGCGAACGGGTTGCCCCGCACTCCCTCGCGCAGCGCACCGTCCAGAGCCTCGAGCGAGGCGAACTCGCGTTGCACAATCCGCGGCAGCAGCACCCGCCCGATCAGGTCGCGCGCGCTCGCGAGCGTTTCCTCGGAGTAGAACGGCAGCTCGAAGGGCGGCGACTCGCCGTAGCCCGTGTGCCCCTCGTCGTCGTGCAGCACGATGATGAGCGAGCGCCGGGCGTCGATGCGGCCGCCCGAGATGATGAACGGCTCCACGAAGGGGAGGGTCAGCTCGTACAACTCAACCTTGACGATGCGCATCAGCGGTCACGTCGAGGAAGTGGAGTTCGCCGCCCCGCCGCTCGAGCGTGCCGTGCGTCTCCAGCTCGAGCATCCCGGCGACGATGCCGTCCACCGGGTGGAACACGAGCGCATGCAGGGCGCGCTGCGTGCGCGAGCCGTGCGTCGCCGCATACTCGGCCAGCGGGAGCTGGAAAAACGTGTGCAGCTGGACGCTCTCGCAGCCGCGCCGGGCGTAGTCGAGGAGCAGGCGGCCGGAGCAGATGTTGCCGGTGCCGACGAGAGGGCGGTAGAGGCCGGTAGAAGACGGTAGAGGACGGTACGAGTTCAGGATTCTCAAATTTCTGTCGCTCAAGTCCCAGCCTCCGTAGGCGACGCCGAGTTTCGGGTCGAACAGCCGGTTGAAGCACACCAGTGCGTCGGCGCCCGCCGAGGCTTTCATCATGTCGAGCTGAAACGCGTCGTCAAAGCGCGCGTTCATCAGTTTCACCGCCAATCGCACCGGCATCGGCGATGCGGCCCGGATCTGACGTGGTACCTCCTCGAGCCAGCGCAAGATCTGCGCGCGATCGTCCGCGAGCGCGTCGCCGGCGAGCGTGGGCGAGAAGTCTTTCTCGACCAGCAATGGCGGGTCGCGCCACACCTCGGCGAGCCGCGCCGTGGTGTGCTGGTACTCGGCGTCGCGGAACGCCTCGTCGAGTCGCGGCAGGTGATACTTCACCGACGGGACGACCAGCAGCCGGCCCGCGCGCGTCAGGTCCCGGCCGGCGCGCACCAGCGCCAGGTATTCCTCGAGCGTGCGGTCCCAGCCGCGGCCCTTCCACGTGACGGTCCAGCCGCCCCGGCCGGCGCCCGAGTCCCGTCGCTCGACCTTCATCTTGGTCTCGTGGATCGCCCACGCCGCCATGGATTGCGCGCCCGCGTCGTCCTGGGCAATGACCGTCTTCAGCACGACGAAGCCGAGCCCTGCTGCGGCGTCGTCCTCGAGCTGGCCAGCATTCAAAGACAACTGCCCGGACCCTTTTCCGATCGGGTGCGGGATGGTCTCCCCGACGTAGCGCGCCGTGAGGTCGACCGCGTACGTCGCGCGCACGTGATCGGCAAAGTCGCGCGGTAGCTCCCGCTTGAAGCGTTGGAAATCCCGCTCGAGGTCCGAACGCATATGCGGGTTGACCAACCCTGGGGCCATGCCCCGGGGTCAGCGGCCGAACCGTGTCAACCGGAAGGTCGGCTCCGGCTCCCGCCTCCCCAGCACGGCGTCCGCCACGAGCTCACCCACCGCGGGCCCGTGCTTGAATCCGTGCCCGGACCCGCCGCCCACGAGCCACAGGTTCGCAGCCTGGGGGTGGCGGTCGATGATGAAGTGCTCGTCGGGGGAGTTTTCGTACTGGCACACGCGCGCTTCGAGCAGCGGCGCGCCCTTGAGGGCGGGAAAGCGACGCGCCAGGTAGTCGCGCGCCGTCTGAAGCGCCTCGGGTGTGGGGAGCCGCTCGCCGGTCGTGGGGTCGAATCCCGGCCCGCGGGTATCGTCCGCGACCTTGAAGCCCCGCCACTCGTTGCCGGGAATGCCGTACATGAAGCGCGCGCCGTGGTCCGCCCAGACGGGGAGCGCTTCCTCGGTGAAACGCCGGTCGCCGGGCGGGGTCCCGAAGAAGTACACCTCCTGGCGCGTGGCGCGGACACGCTCGCCGATCGGGTCGGGGAACAGCCGGCCAAGCCACGGCCCGCACGCGAACACGTACAGGTCGGCGGTCAGCGTGCCGCCATCCGACAGCGTCACCGCTCGCAACTCGCCGCCGGTCGGCGCCGGCGGGTCGACCGCGAGCTGCCGATACTCACCGCCTTCGGCGAGAAAGCCTTCCAGCACCGCGGCGCAGCCGACCCGGGCGGTGAGATAGCCGCCCTCTTTCTCGAAGATGGCCCATCGCACGCGCTCGCAATTGATCTGGGGGTAGCGCCGCGCCGTCTCCGCGCCGCTGAGCCGATCGAAAGCGATCCCCGCCGCCTGCAAGAGCGGTAGCGCGGCCTGCTCGTACTGGTCGTCGTCCTCGACCAGCCAGAGCACGCCGATCGGGTGGTACAGCGTGCGCCGCCAGCGACGCTCGTGCTCCTTCCACAGCGCGAGCGCGCGCGCCGCCAGGTGGGTGTACACGCCGCGCGGGCCGTACGTCGCGCGGATGACGCGGGTCTCGCCTCCGGAGCTGGCGCGCGAGTTGCCCGGGCCCCACGCGTCCAGCAACGTGACGCGGGCGCCGCGGCGCAACAGATACAGCGCGGTCCACCCGCCGAACGCCCCTGCCCCGACCACCACCACGTGTGCTCGCTTATTCATCGGAACGACACCCTTCAGCAAAGGGACCGCGCCAAGCGTGCCGAGGAACGACCGGCGCTTCATCGCCGTCCCTCGCGTGCCTCCCGCACCGCCTCCTGCACCGCGTCGCGCTCGGCCGCCGCGAGCGGCGGTCCCCAGGGGTCGTCGCAGGCATCGTGCGGGATGACGCGGTCGGCCGCGAGCGACCACAACATCCGCTGCACGTAGCCCTCCACCGGGGATGCGAACGTCGTCGCCCCAAAGGCGTCGCACAAGGACGTCAGGCTGAGAAACGTCACGAAGTCTCGCTTCGCGTAGGCCGCGAGCAGCGCCGCCTGCAGATCCGTGAGCGCCGCGCCCATGCCGATCAAGGCCGCGCGGGCGCCGAGCATCACGGAGTAGCCGAGGAAGCGGTCTTCGCCCGTGATCAGCAGCTTCTCCGGATGCGCGCGTGCGACCCCCGCGACGCGCTGAAAGGTGATCACGGAATCGAGCGTGGCGACCTTGATCCCGATCACGCTCGGCAGATCGAGGATCGCGTGCAGCGTCGCGTCGTCGTACGCCACGCCCCCGGCCGCTTCGTACAGGTAGAACGCGATCACGGGGAGCTCGCGGCCCAGCAGCTCGTGATGGCGCACCGCATCGTCGCGCGGCGGGAACGCCAGCAGCACGTCGGCGCCGCCCGCCTTCGCCTCGCGCGCCATCGCGCGCGAGTTCGCGCCCGCCACGATCACCTTGTCGGGCAGCGCGACGCGCCACGTCGCGAGGACCGAGCCGCGCTGCTCCGCCGAGAGGTGGGGGCCCCGCCCCGTGTGGGCCCACACGGCGACGCCGGCGACCGGCTGCGTCGCCATCCACCGCGCATAGCCGCGCTGGGCGTCCTCCGCGAGCGTCCGCCCGCGGAACGGCACGGGGACCGCGGGGAGAAGGCCCCACTCCAGGCGGCGCCGGACGGTCGGACTGTCGGACGGTCGGACGGGGTCAGCCCGCAAGCCCACGCTGCACGTTCTCCGATTCGATGGCCGCGCGCTGCTCCGCCGCGAGCTCGAGCAGATCGAGCTTCGCCACACTGGTCTCGGGGAGCCGCAGCGGCTGCCCGGTCCCAAACACGAACCGTTCCACCCCGATCGTCTCCAGCACGGTCGCCAAGTGATCCTCCGGCGGCCCCCAGATCCAGCTGATGTCCCACCAGATCCGCGCCGCCTCCTCCGGCGTCGAGCCGAAATGCACCTCCTCGATGAAGGGGCGGTCCGCGTGGGTGATCACCAGCCGCACGTCCTCGTCGCTCCGGATCAGCGTGCGCAGCGCGGCGGCGGGGAGCTCCGCCGCGCGATCGTTGGGATGGCGCTGACGCGAGTCCTCGAGGCGCACGGCCATCATGAGGGGCAGCCGCGCGGCGCCGCACGCCGCGACGAGCACGCGCATCTCGGGGCCCGCCGGGTCCAACCCGTAATACGCCGGATCGCAGCGCACCGCAGGCGCACCGCGATCCGCGGCTTCGCCCAGCGTTTCCTCCCAGTCCCCGAGTCCCGGGTGGACCGCCGGGACGGGTTTGAAGCGGCGTTGCCGCGCCGCCGTCTCGAACAGCCACGCATTGCCGTCGCCCGGCGCGCGCCAGAACAGGCTGGGCAGGTGACTGATCCACGCCTCGTCAATCGCGACGCGATCCATGGCCTGGAGCAGCGCGTCGGGCGACGTGCCGGGGACCTTGCGATAGGGGTACGCCCCGAGAAACGCGTTGACGTCGACGCGCATCAGTCAGCGGGCAGCCCGCCATGGGGGAAGATCTGCGCCGCGTTCTTCCACTTGACCTTTTCGAGGTCCTCCCCAGACAGCAGGCGCTCGAGGTAGCGAAGCTTGGCCCAGCCGGTCTCCATCGTGAGGTCGGTCCCCCACAGCAACCGCTCCGCTCCCACCGCGGCGAGGCAGCCCTCGAGCATCCCGCCATCCACTCCGCTCCCCGAGAGATCGACGTACACGTTGGGCGCCCGGCGCAGCACGGCGAGCGAATGCCGCCAGTCGCCGCCGCCGCCGATGTGGGCCAGAACGAAGCGCACCATCGGATGGCGCGCCGCGAGCGCGCACAGCTCGACGGCGTCCGACGCCTCCTGCCCCGGCCAGTCGCGCCGCCGGTGTTGCCAGACGTGCTGCAACACGGGCACGCCGCGCTCGCGGGCAACCTCGCAGATCGGGTCGAGCAGCGGGTCGTTCGCGCGGCGGCTCGCGGCGAGCTTGATGCCGATCATGCCCGCGGCGAGCCCGCGCGCGATCTCGGCCCGCGCGTGGACCGTGTAGTTGGGGTTGACCGTGACATACCCGCGGATGCGATCGGGGTGCTCGCGCTCGAGGGCGAGCAACGCCGCGTTGCCGTATTCGAGGTCCGCGGGCGACGGAAAATAGATCGGCGACGTCCGGCCCCAGCTTCCGAGGATCGAGGCCACGTGGATCGTGATCCCGATCCGCTCCCCCGCCCGCAGCCGGCTGGCGTTGCGCTCGCGCCAATCGGCGCGGGGCGCGCGGTCGTGGTAAAAATGCGCATGGACGTCGATGAGCATGGCTAGAATCTGAGTGACACGACGGCACGACGCCACGTTGCCAGGATGCCCGCGCGAGCTGTCGGGCAACGTGCCAGCTTGGCGTCGTGCAACGATGTTGTATCTTGTGCCATCACTCGACGCCGGGCACCGCCATGCCGATTCCGCCGCCGCCCACACCACCGCGCCCCCCAGGCGGCCCACCGCGCCCTCCAGGTGGACCTCCGCCGCCGCCCCCGCGTGGGCCCGGTGGCCCGACGCCGCCGCGTGGGCCCGGTGGCCCGACGCCGCCGCGCGGACCGGGCGGCCCAACACCTCCGCGAGGCCCGGGCGGTCCGACGCCCCCGCGTGGGCCAGGTAGCCCGCCGCCACGGGGTCCCGGTGGCCCGACGCCGCCGCGCGGCCCAGGTGGCCCCACACCCCCGCGCGGCCCGGGCGGCCCCACGCCCCCGCGCGGGCCCGGTGGCCCGACGCCGCCGCGCGGCCCGGGTGGCCCGACGCCACCGCGCGGCCCGGGTGGACCGACGCCGCCGCGCGCGGGAGCGCCGCCGAGACCCGCCGCCAGGCCGGCTGCGGCGAAACCGAGGCCGGCCCGCAAGCTCCCGGCGTGGCTGGCGCGCGCCCGGCGCCTGGTCCTCACACCAGCTCAAGAATGGACCACCATCGCTGGCGAGTTCACGACGGCCGGTCCGATCTACTGGCGCTTCCTCGTCCCCATGGCGGCGATCGGGCCGGTGGCAGCGACGGTGGGAACGGTCGTGTTCGGCGTGCGGAGTAGTATGGGCTTCGCGTTCGAAATGTCGCCGGGGGACGCGGTGACGAGCGGCGTGCTCGAGTACGGGCTCAACCTCGCCGGCGTGTACCTGTTCGCGGTGCTGATCGAGACGCTGGCCGCGGCGCTCGGCGGCCAGCGGAACCGCGTCCAGGCCCTGAAGCTCGCCGCCTACGGCAGCACGCCGTACTGGCTCGGTGGCGTGGTCGCCCTCGTTCCGAAGCTGTCGTTGATCGGGGCGGCGTTCGGGCTGTACAGCGTGCGACTGTTCGCCGCTGGCCTGCCGCTCGTGATGAAAACGCCACGCGAGAAGAACGTGGCGTTCACCTTGCTCGTGAGCATCGCGGGGATCCTCGTCGTCCTGTTGATCACCGCGCTCTTGCGCGTCTTCGTCTAGCCTAGCGCTGCTCCCGGAACGCCGTGCGGGTCACGCCGCCCTCGCGCGCGAGCAGCGGCGCCGCCCCGGCGAGCCCCACGACCGCCCACCCTACCAGCGCGACCACGTCGAGGGCCACTGGCAGCTCGCCGCCGTAACCCGCCCCCGCCCACGGGGCGAGGAGGGCGTGCTTGAGGAGATCCACGCCGTACGCCAGCGGGTTCGCGTATGCGACCAGGTGCAGCAGCGGACCGAGGTGGCGGACGGGGTACAGCGCGCCCGAAAGAAACAACATCGGGAAGACCACGAAGTTCATCACGCCGGCGAAGTTCTCGATCGAGCGGATGCTCGCCGCGAGCAGGAGGCCGAGCGCTCCCATGGCGAGGCTCAAGAGGACGATGGCGACCAGAGCGAGCAGCGCGCCGGCAGGTGCGGGTCGAAGATGGACGAGCGGCAGCAGCAAGGCGCCGACGACGAGCGCTTGCGTCGTCCCCAGCAGCGTGGCGCCCAGCGCTTTGCCGAGCGCGATCGTGCTGCGGCGGATCGGCGCCACGAGCACCATGCGCAACACCCCCGCGTCGCGATCCGTCACGGTCGACAGCGCGGCCAACAGGGCGCCGAACATCACCACCATGCCGAGCAGTCCTGGCGCCATGTACACGCGGTAGTCGATTTCGTTGCGCCCCGCGAAAACCGCGGCGAACCCCGCACCGGCGAAGAGCAGCCACACGAACGGCCGCCCGACGCTCGCCACCACCCGACCGCGCTGCCGCAGGAACCGTACGAGCTCGCGCACCACGATCCCGTAGACCGCCCGCATGGCTACGCCGCGCTCGGTTCGGCGAAGGGGTGACCCGTGCGGGCGAGAAACACGTCCTCGAGCGACTCGACCCCCGCCATCCGCTTGAGCTCCGTCGGGGATCCGAGGGCCACGAGCCGCCCCCGATCCATGACCGCGACGCGGTCGCAGGGCTCGGCTTCTTCTACGTAGTGCGTCGTCAGGAACACGGTGAGACCGGAGGCCTGGCGCAGTCCACCGATCAGGTCCCACAGGGAACGGCGCGCCCGCGGGTCCAGGCCGGCCGTGGGCTCGTCGAGGAAGAGCACGCGCGGCTCGTGCAGGATGCCGCGCGCGATGTCCGCGGCGCGTCGCAACCCTCCCGAGAGCGTCCGCACCGGATCGCGCCGCCGTTCGACGAGGCCGAATTGGCGGACCAACAGATCGATGCGCGGCTGCGCGAGCCGAATCGGAAGATTCCACAGCCGGGCGGCGAAGCGCAGGTTCTCCTCCACCGTCAGATCGCGGTCGAGCGTGGTCTCCTGGAAGACGAGCCCGATGCTGCGGCGCACCGAGAGGCCCTCGCGCACGACGTCGTGTCCCGCGACCTGCGCGGCGCCCCGCGACGGCTGGAGCAGCGTGGCCAGCAGGTGGACGGTGGTCGTCTTCCCCGCCCCGTTGGGTCCGAGGAAGCCGAAGAACTCCCCCTCCCGCACGTCGAGGTCGAGGCGGTCGAGCGCGCGAATCGACCCGAAGTCCTTGCCGAGGCCGCGGGCCGCGATCGCGGCGGCGGTCATCCCTTCGCGGCGAGCGCGCGCGACGCCGGCGCCGCGCGGTAGGTCCACGCCGCGGGTTCACGCTCCGCTGCGGCCGCCCGCTCGACGTCCGCCACGGCCGCGTCGATCAAGTGGCGGTGCCGGGAGAGCGAGCACACCGGGTCCGTCACGCCCGCGTCACCCGCGACCAGAAAGGCCTGGCAGCGGCAGCCGCCGAAGTCCTGGGCCTTGCGCGGGCACGACCGACACGGCTCGGGCATCCAGGCGTCGCCGCGAAACCGGGTGAACGCCTCCGACTCGCGCCAGATCCACTCGAGCGGGTGCTCGCGCACGTTCTCGAACCTGAGGGTCGTGATCCGGCCTGCCGCGTGACACGGCCAGACCTCTCCCCCGGGCGTGACCGTCATGTAGGCGCGCGCCCAGCCTCCCATGCACGGCTTGGGATACTGCTCGTGATAGTCCGGCAACACCCACACGATTTCGAGCCGGCTCCCCAGCCTGGCGCGCTCGCACTGCACCACGTGCCACGCCGCGTCGAGCTGCGCCCGCGTGGGCATCAAGGCGTCGCGGTTATGCAGCGCCCAGCCGTAGAACTGGGTGTTGGCAAGCTCGACGCGCTCGGCGCCGAGCGACTCGGCGAGCCGGATGAGCGCCTCGACCTGATGCAGGTTGCGGCGGTGCAGCACGACATTGACCGTGAGGGGAAAACCCAGCTCGCGCGTGTAGTGGTACGCGGCGATCTTGTCGCGATACGAGGCGGTGCCAGCGATGTGATCCGAGAGGTCCGCGTCCGCCCCCTGGATGCTGATCTGCACGTGGTCGAGGCCGGCGCGCTGCAGCGCGGCGAGGCGGTCCTTGGTGAGCCGGTAGGCCGACGTGATGAGCGACGTGTACAACCCGAGGTCGTGCGCCGTGCGCACCAGCTCCTCCAGGTCGGCCCGCAGCGTCGGCTCGCCGCCCGAGAGTCCGAGCTGCAGCACGCCGAGCGCCTTCGCTTCCCGGAAGACCCGGCACCACTCCTCGGTCGTCAGCTCGCCCTTGAAGCGCGCGCCCGCGAACTCGAGGGGATTCGAGCAATAGGGGCATTGCAGCGGACACTTATAGGTGAGCTCGGCGAGCAGCCACAGCGGCTTAGGGTCCATAGACCACCAGTCCCTTCGCCGCGAGCCCGTCGAGGAACCCGCTGACGTCTCGCTCCAGGCCGCGCGCGCCGTACCGTTGCTCCAGCGTCGCCACGATGTCGGCGAGCGATCGAACCCCGTCGCACAACCCGAGGATCTCCGCCGCGCTGGGGTTCAACGTGACAAGCCCCTCTGGATAGAGCAGCACGTCGCGCCCGCGGACGTCGTCCCGCTGGAGCCGCGCCTTCGGGTGGAGCCGCGGCGCGATCGCCGGCGTCGCCGGACTCACGCGCTGCTCCCCGGGAGCGGCCCGCGCTCCACGGCGTCCGAGAGGCACCACAGGACCTCACACTTGAACTCGAGTGCCGCCACGGCACGGTCTTGCTCGTGGGGAGTCCGGAACCGCTCGGTGACGAGGCCCAGGGCGTACTCCGCGTCGCGGGGCGCCTGCTGGAGCCGATTCTTGAAGTACTGCAGGCCGGCCGGATCGACCCAGGGGTAGTGGCTCAGCATCGCCGCGAGCCGCTCCTGCACGATGAGCGGGGCGAACATCTCCGTGAGCGACGCGGCAACGGCCTCGAGCCACGGCTTCGAGCGGCAGAAGGTCACGTACGCGTCCACGGCGAAGCGAACGCCCGGCAGCAAGCGCCGCTGGTGCAGCAGGTCTTCGCGCGGCACTCCCATGGCCTCGCCCAGGCGCAGCCACGCTTCGATCCCGCCCTCTTCGCCCGCCCGCCCGTCATGGTCGATGATCCGCTGAATCCATTGCTGCCGCACCTCGCGTTCGGGGCAGTTGGCGAGGATCAGCGCGTCCTTGACCGGAATGTTGATCTGGTAGTAGAACCGGTTCGCCACCCAGCGCTGGAGCTCCTCGCGCGACAGCTCGCCCCGGTGCATCCGCTGGTTGAAGGGATGGAGGTGATGGTAGCGGCGGACCAGCACGTCGCGCAGCCGGCTCGTCAACTCGCTGGTCGCGGGTGAGCTCACGTGCACGCTCACAGCTCGAACTCCATGCCGTCCTCTCCCACCACGATCCCCGCCGCTTCCACGCGTTGCCGCTCGGCAGAGCTGCGGCATAGCACCGGATTGGTGTTGTTGATGTGCACGAGAACCGTGCGTTTCGCGCCTAGTCGCGGCAGCAGCTCCAGGCTCCCTCCCGGCTCGCCTACCGGCAGATGCCCCATCTCGCGCGCCGTCGGAACGTCACCGCCACCCACTGCGCGAAGCTCCCCGTCCGACCAGAACGTGCCGTCGAACAACAGAAGGTCGGCGCCGCTCGCGACGCGACGCACCGCCTCATCGATCGCGCCGGCCGTGGGCACATAGGCGAGCGTGCCGCCGGTGCGCTCGTCCTCAAGCCGGAGGCCGACATCGAACGTCGCCGGGGACGCCGTGCGGGCGTAGCGCGGCGGACGTCGGGCCACGGCGGCGGCGGCGCAGCAAATCCCGAGGGGAGCACCGGTCCGGTCCGTGAGGCGGATCGGACGACCCTCTTCCAGCAGCCGCGACTCCACACAGGTATAGGCCGAGAGCACCCGATAGAGCGGCCACGCCGCGTCGAGCAGCGCCGCCACACCCCCCGGCGCGTACACTGGCAGCTTGGCCGGGCTCTCGCGCATCAACAGCAGGCCGAGGGTGTGATCGATTTCGCCGTCGGTCAGGATCACCGCGCCTACGCCCGAGCCCCGTCGACCTCGGGGCCAGAGCTCGTGGTGGGCGGCGAGCTGCATCCTGAGGTCGGGTGAGGCGTTGAGAAGAATCCAGCGCTCCCCGTCCGCGCTCACCGCCACAGACGATTGGGTGCGGCTACGGTTGTCGTGCCGGGCATCGGTACAGTTGGGGCAGCCGCAGTTCCACTGCGGCACGCCGCCGCCCGCCGCCGAGCCGAGGATGATTACGCGCATTGCACAAAGGGGCCGGGTTCGTCACCCGGCCCCTCCACTAGTCCTGCCAGCGTAGTTCAGGCGTTGCCGGCGTACGCGCCGACTTCCATCCCCAGCTCGACGACCTCGAATTCAGGCTTCGTCCACGACATGTTGCATCCTCCATAAGTGGTGGTCGACCACAATGAATCACTATGTATCCCGTGCAGGCATCGTGCCAGTCCCGCGCGCACCGCGTTCCGGCGTCGCAAGCCGTTTCGTTGCAGGCGATTGCCGCGCGCCGCGTGAGCGTAGCGATTCCGGGCGCTCGGCCCGCGCGGTGAGTCATTTCACCCACGGGTGGGTGGCATAACCCAGTCACGGCTGCAAGCCGAATTTCTTCAATCGGTAGCGTAGCGTGTCCCGCGAGATGCCGAGACGCTGCGCCGCCTTGGTCTGGTTGCCGGCGGCCGCGCGCATCGCTTGCTCGATGATCGACTTCTCCCACTGAGCCAGGTCCCCGCCCGGCGCCGGCAGCGCGCCGTCGTCGGGCGCGGCGGCGGCGAGGGGACTCGTCAGCGAGAGGTGCTCGGCGTCCAGGGTGGGACCGCGACTCCACAGGACGGCGCGCTCGATGACGTGGCTGAGCTCGCGGACGTTCCCCGGCCAGGGGTAGGACAGCATCAAGTCGCTCGCCGGGGCGCTCAGCTCGCGCACCGCCTTCCCGTACTTGGCGTTGAAGATCCGCAGGAAATGCTCGGCGAGCAGCAGCACGTCCCGTCCGCGCTCGCGCAACGGCGGCACGTCGAGCACGATCACCGCCAGGCGGAAGAAGAGATCCTTGCGAAACCGTTCTTGGCGCACCTCGCGCTCGAGGTCGCGGTTGGTCGCGGCGATGATGCGGGCGTCGATCGTCCGCTCGCGGACGCTGCCCACCCGCCGCACGGCCCGCTCCTCGATCGCCCTGAGCAGTTTCCCCTGCACCGAGAGATCGACGTCGCCGATTTCGTCGAGGAACACGAAGCCGCCCTCGGCGGCCTCGACCAGGCCCGGCTTGGACTCCTTGGCGTCCGTAAACGCCCCGCGCTCGTACCCGAATAGCTCGGCCTCCATGAGGGTCGCCGGGAGGGCCGTACAATTGACCTCGATGAAGGGCTTCGTCGCGCGGGGACCGGAGGCGTGAATGGCGCGGGCCAGGACGCCTTTGCCGGTGCCCGTCTCGCCGGTGAGGAGCACGGGGGGCGTCTCGTCCAGCGCGGCGATCTGGCGCGCCCGCTCGAGCACGGCACGGATGGCGGGCGACTCGCCCAGCAGCCCCTCGAACCCGACGTCCCGCGTTGCGCGCCGGCGGTAATAGGACAACTCCTGCTTCAGCAGGCGATGCTCGCGCGCGCGGTCGGCCAGGAGCTTCAGCTCCTCCAGGTCCACCGGCTTCTTGACGTAATCGAAGGCGCCCAGCTTGACGGCCTCCACGGCGCCCTCGATGGACCCGTACGCCGTGAGCATGACGACCGGGATCACGGGATCGAACTCGCGGATCCGCTTGAGGAGGTCGATCCCGCTCATGCCGGGCAGCCGGACGTCGGCGAACACGACGTCCGGTTGCAGGCTGTGGAGCAGCTCCAGCGCCTTCTCGCCTGTGGCCGCCACCTCCGCCTCATAGCCGTGGTCGGCCAGGAAAGCTTTGGCAGACCGCGCGAGCGTGTGCTCGTCGTCCACGATGAGGACGGTCGAGCCGCTCACGCGATGCTCCGTGCCGGCTCGGGCGCGACGTCGCCGCTCGCGACCGGGAGCCAGAGGCGGACTGTCGTGCCGCGGCCGAGGGCGCTGCTGATGTCGAGCCGGCCGCCCGCCTCCTCGACGTAGCGCTTGGCGATGGCGAGTCCGAGGCCCGTGCCCTCGGGCCGGGTCGTGAAGAAGGGCTCGCACAGGTTGGGGAGAATCTCCGGAGCAATCCCGCGGCCCGAGTCCGTGATCTCGACGACCACACCGCCGGCGGCGCCCTCGCCGACCTCGACGCGGGTGGTGATCTCGAGCCGCCCGCCCTCGGGCATGGCGTCGAGCGCGTTCGACACGAGCTCGATCAACACCTGCTCCAGCCGCATCGGGTCGACCTGAATGTCCGGGAGGGTGGCCGGCGCGTGCAGCGCGAGCTCGACCTGCCGCTGGCGCAACAGCTCGGAGAAGCCCGAGAGCGCGCCGTCGACGAGCGAACGGACACTTTCCCGCAGCGGGTGAAACGGCGCGGGCCGGGAAAACTGCAGCAAGTGGGCGATGCGGAGATCGAGACGATCCACCTGCTCCACGATCGCGTCCAGCTGCTCGCGGGCCGCCGGCGCCTCGACGCGGTGTCGGGCGAGCTGTGCGGCCGCCCGCAGGCTCGCCAGCGGGTTCCGGAGCCCGTGAGCCACCGCCGCCGCCATCTGCCCGATCGAGGCCAGCTTCTCGGACTGGACCAGCCGGGCGCGAGACTGGCGGAGCTTCTCGGTCATCTGCGCGAAGGCGCGCGCCAAGTCGCCGATTTCGTCGCGCGAGCGCGGCTCGATCGCGCGATCCAGATCGCCCGCACCCACCACGGCCATCGCCCCCCGCAGCTCGCTGATGGGGCGCGCCAGGCTGCGGGAGATGAGCCACGACGCCACGAGGCCCGCCACCAGCGCGGCGAAGCTGATCGCCCACAGGACGCGCCGTTCCGTTTCCACGATGGCTTGCACCTGAACGACGGCACGCTGGACGCTGAACTCGCGAGCCTGCCGGTAGATCTCACGGTTCACCCCCGCCAGGGCAGGTTGCAGACGCTCCACGAGCTCGCGCCGCGCGGTGAGGGACGCGGCCTCGTGGTGCCCGGCATCGTAGAGCTGGAATACACGACCCGCGACGGCTCGGATCTCGCCCTCAATCTTGCGGACGCCGTCCGCGAGCTTGACGTCCTCGGGAGCGAGCCCGGCCGCCCAGCGATCGAGCCAGTAGTCCACCACCTGCTCGGTGAGCGGAAACTCCCGCTTGGCCGCGGGATCGCCGCTCAGGTAGCGCCAGACGACCTGCGTCTGGTTGAACATCGCGTCTTCCACGTCGGCGTAGGTCCGCGATTGCGCCAGGCGCTGCCGCAGCGTCTCGAGGGTCCCCCGCTCCAGCGCGTTGGTGCGAATCGCCTCGACGCCGACGAATAGCGTGGGGAGCACCATGAGGGAGAAACCCAGCAGCAGCTTGCGCTGGAGGGTCATGAGGGAGACTCGGCGACTGGCGACATGGCTGGAATTCTAGCGCAGATGACGGAACTGAGCGAAGGAGGCCACGCGATCGCCTAGGACCTATCCGCGACGTCGCGAAGCACCTCGTCCAGGATTTCGAGCGTGCGGTCGATCGCGGCCTCGTCATGCGCCATGGACACGAAATTGTACGCCGTGCGCTTGAACAACAGCCCCCGCACCGCACAGCCCCGCGCCACATTCCGCGAACCATGCTCGCTCGCAAAATGGAGAAAACACATCTCCGCGATTCCACCGACGCCCGTCACCACGTCGGCGTGCTTGCGGTGCAACCGATGGAGCCCGTGGAGCAGCCGGGTGCCCATGCGGTGCAGATGGCCGCACACGTCTTGATGCGCGAATACCTCGAGCGTCGCTTGGGCCGCGGCGAGCGCCACGCTCTCGGTCGCGAGTGTGGACGAGATCCACGTGCGGGCCACGCCCGCCATCAGGTCCGCCCGTCCACCCACCACGGCGAGCGGAAAGCCGTTCGCGATGGCCTTGCCCAACACCGCGAGATCGGGGCGGATGGCATAGCGCTCGGCCGCACCGCCGATCGCCACCCGAAATGCCGTCTTGATCTCGTCGAACACGAGCACCGCGCCCACCCGGGTCGTTTCCTCGCGCACCGCCTCGAGCCACTCGCGGGTGGGCTCGATCACGACCACCGGCTCGACGACGACCACGGCCAGGCGATCGCCGGCGTCGCGGATCAACCGCCGGGTCCCGTCCACGTCGTTGAACGGGATCTCTGCGTACAAGGCCCGGGTCGCCGCGGGGACTCCTTCTCCCCCCTGGGACCAGTCGAGCCAGCCGTGGTACCCGCAGCCGAGCACCCGCTCGCGCCCGGTCGCGACCCGGGCGAGCCGCACCGCCGCGGCCACCGCCTCCGCACCGGTTTTCAAGAACCGCACCCGCTCGAGCCACGGGATCCGCATGGCGAGCGCATCGGCCAGCTCTTCCTCGAGCACCGGGGGCAGCGGCCCCGCGACGCCGGCCGCGATCGCCTGCTCGGCAGCGCGGTTCACCTCGGCGTGCCCGTAGCCGAGGGCCACCGCGCCGAGCGCCATCACGTAGTCCAGGTACTCGCGGCCCTGCGCGTCCCACACGCGGCACCCCGACGCGCGCACCATGCGCTTCGGCAGCGCGGCGTCCTCGTCCGGCGCGGGGGGAGGAGGGGCGGCGCCGAACAGGGCATCCGGCCGCTTGCTACCGGTCGACGTGAACCCCGGAACGCGCCAGTCGCTCACCGTATTTCACCACCTCGATCGCCATGGCGCGCACCAGCTTCGCTTCACGCTCGTCGAGCGGGGTGCGGTGCAGCACCTCCCGCACCGTGCGCATCACGCTCGCCGCCTGGCGCGTCTTGAAGAACTCGATCACCGACAGCGCCGCCTCTACGTCGGCGAACAACCGCTCGAGCTCTGCTACCGGTGCGGGCGCGCCCTCGCGGCGTGGTGCCTTCAACGGCCGCGCGTCGTCGCCGCGCGCCAGCGCAAGCTCGTACAGCATCAGCACGACCGCATGGGCGAGATTGAGCGACGGATACGCCGGGTCGGTGGCAACCGTCACGACGCGGTGGCACAGATCGAGCGCCTCGTTGGAGAGCCCCTTGTCCTCACGTCCGAACAGCAGCGCCACTTCGCCCGATTCCGCCCGCGCGAGCACTTCGGCCGCCGCCGCGCGGGGGCGTTGCAGGTTGCGCTTGGCGGCGCGCCCCCGGGCCGTGAACCCCACCACGTGCACGCAGTCGGCGAGCGCGTCCTCCAGCCGGGCGAACCGCGCCACGCGGGCCAGGATGTCCTGCGTCTGGTGGGCGATCCCTTCGACGCGATAGGCGTCGTATTCGCGGGGATTCACGAGCCGCAGGTCGCGGAACCCGAAGTTTTTCAGCGCCCGCACGACGTGCGCGATGTTGACGAGATCCTGGGGCTCGTGGAGGACGACAGTGATCATAATACGACGACGGATGATAAGGCGACGGATGACACGGCGACCCATGATGCTGCAACGGACCGTCGCTCCGTCATCGGGCGCATCATCATCCATCGCTCTATCATCCGTCGCAGTATCGTCCGTCGCTTGGTCATCCGACAAGTTCCAAGATCCCCATCCGCTCCCGATCCTGCCGGTCGCCCCACAGCCATACCCATCCGTCGCCCCCGCTCCAGACGAGCTGCCCGGCGCGTCGCATGCGGTCGGGGAGCATCTCGTTAATGATAAGGTCGAACCGCACCCGCCCGCCGACGTGCGCCCGCTGCCACGCGGGCCACGCGAGGGCGAGCGTGACACGATAGCCGCCCTCCAGCCGACACCACGCGCCGCGCACTGCCTGTGGGTCCCCGGGCGCGTCGCTCGTCGCGCGCACGCGTAGTCCTCGCCGGTCGGACTCCGGGACGATCAGATACCCGACGCGCCCTTCCCCCATCTCCCCTCCCTCATCCCCCGCGAGATATACCTGGAGGCCGTCCGAGTGCATGTCGTCGGGCTCGTTGTCGAGGCGAAGCGGCGGGGCGCTAGCGGGGCGAAAGCAGAGATCGGGTTTCGTCACTTCGACGGCGAGATACAGCGCGTCGTCATCCCAGCCGGCGTAGCCGACGGCCGAGAAGTCCTCGGGACCCGAGTACGGCTCCTCGCTGCGGCGGTACTGATCCTCCAGTTCCAGTCGGAGCGGCTCGCTCGTGTCGAACCCGTCGAGCGATCCGTCGAGCGGCGGCACCTCGCTCACGCGGAGCGCCACGCCGACTGCCGGCGTCGGCCGGTCGAGCTCGAGCAGGGGCACGAACGGCGGCTCGGGCTGGCGGGCACCGCCGAGGCGCACGCGCCCCGAGCCCGTCGTGATCTCCCACCCAACGGGCGTGGCCGCGTGTCGGTGGATTCCCTGGGTCGTGTCGACTTCGATCACGCCCCCCTGCGCCCGCACGCCGCGCACCAGCGGCGTCCCGCCAACCGGCTCGAGCACGGTCACGAACCGCGCGCTGCGTCCACGTGCGCGAACGAGATAGAGCGTCTTTCGCTTCCCGTCTCCCGGCAGTCCCGGCCCTTCTGCGCGCAGCAGCTCCCCGTCGAACAGGAGGAACGCCTTGAGCACGCGCGGACCCGCGGTCACTTCGAGCGCGACCGGCCCTGAGCCTCCAGGGACGAACCGCTCCACTCGCGATACGAACTCGTCCGCCAGATCGGCTGCCGTCCACGTCCCCCCCGTCCCCCGTCCGCCGTCCCCCGTCCCTCGAAAATGCCACGGCAGCTCAAGCACGTGGTCCGCCCGGCTCGCGAGCTCGACCACGTCCAGCACGTACGCCGGACCGGTCACGACTGTGCGCGTGACGTCGCCGTAGCGCCCGCGGGTCCAGGCCCACTCGCCTGGCGCGTCGAACGTCTCGCAGGTCGCGTCTCCAGGCGGCTGCGACGCGCCGTCGAGCCGGGGCGCGTTGTGCGCCAGGGTCGATCGGTACCAGAACAGGTCGCGCGTCACGTATGAGCCGGTGCCGGGATCGGGAAGCCAGTGGACGCCGTCGGCGTGCAGCGTCAGGTGCAGGCGGTCCGGGTGGCCGTGTCCACCGCCGAGTTGCCCGCACTCGAGGCTCACGTAGCACTGTCCCCGGTCCTGTCCGCCCGAGCGCAGCACCGCGAGGCCCTGGGATTCGAGCAGCACGCTGCCCGGGGACCACGGCCCCGGATCCGAAGGAAGCGCCGGCGCCATAAACAGCAGGGCCCACCACGAGAGACGGCTCCGGGAGAGGGGAGAGGGGAGAGGTTCCATTGGTGCGTCGTGCAAATACGATTCGAACAACTCGCGCTTGGGCGCAGGGGTCCGGTAGAGTGCCACGAGCCAGCTCTCGAGCTCCCCTCTCCCCTCTCCCTTCTCCCCTCTCCCAAGTTCAGCGAGCCCGATCTCCCACATCTCGACGTACGCCGGCTGCGCGAGCGAGACCCCGAACCGCGAGTCCTTGCGCGCCGGGAAGGTCAGATCCGGCAGCGCGGTGCGCGCCGGCGCCAAGAGCGTCGCTTCGAGGCGCTGGGCGAGCTGCGACTCGGCCGCGACGTCCACGCCCGCCTCGCGCGCCCAGGCCGCGCCCGTCAAGAGGCCGCGCAGCGCGAACAGGTGATAGTTCTCGCCCTCGTACCACATCCCGTCCCGTCCGAAGCCGCGCAGCAGATGGGCCAGGAGGCCGCTCTGGCCCCCGATCGCGCGCTGCGCGAGCCCGTCGTCCTCGAACCACACGGCGATCGCCGCCAGCGCCGCGTTATTCCATGTCTGCCGGTTCGAGAACCACTCGTCGTATTCCCCGATCAGGTTCGCGGCCTCGTCGGCGACCTGGCCCACCTCCCGCGCGGCGGCGTCGTCCAGCCGCCCCGCCTCCCGCAGCAGCACGGCCGCGGCCAGGTAGTTGCAAATCCACAGCGACTCCAGGTACGTCGAGAAGAACAGCCGGCTCGGACCGAGGACGTTGTCGCGGTTGGGGTAGCGCAAATAGCTCCGCGCGTAAGCGCGGAGAATGTCGACGGCCCGCCCGGCGGCCGCTTCGCTCTCCCCGAGCGCCGCAAGCGTCGCCAGGTGCGCGGCGCGCTCGGCGAGCCAGAGATGCTGGAAGCGCGCCCAGTGACGGTCGTGCCGCTCCCCGGTGAGCGTCTTACCGCAGCGCGGGCAGCGATGCTCGCGCGGACTCCACGGATCGAACGCGAGCGGCGTGCCGTCGTCGGGACACACGCCGCCGTCGCTCGAGAGCAGCGCTTTCTGTTCCGGGACGTGCGGCATGCGGGCGAGCAGCGGCGCGGCCCGCTCCGTGAGGTGCGCGAGCAGGGCGGCGAGATCAGCCGAGCGCGCGACCTCGTCTCTCCGCGCCGCCAGGCGCTCCGCCGTCACCATGCCCGCACGCCCTCGCGCGACCAGCGCAGCGGCAGCACAGTCGCGCCCGCCTCCCGCGCGGCCGCGATCGTAGGGCCGGGATCGTCGCCCGTGAGGAAGAACATCGCGCCTCCCGCTCCCGAGCCCGCTGCCTTGCCGCCGAGCGCGCCCGCGCCTGCGAGCGCCCGCTCGAGCCGCGCCATGTCGGGCGTGCACATCCCGGCGTCGAGCGCCTGTTGCAGGCGCCAGTTCTCGCCGAGCAAGCCCCCCACGCGCGCCAGGTCGGCCGCGCGTAGCGCCTCGGCCATCGCGGCGGCCACGTCCTTGAGGGCCCGGAGCGCTCCGGTCACGGCTCGGTCCCCGCGCTCGTAGGCGCCCATGACCCGGGCGATCGTCTCGCCCGAGACGCGCGAGCGGCCCGTGTAGCACAGGACGGTCTGCCGCTCGAGCGCCGTGGCGAACGCCGGGTCGAGCGTGATCGGCTCGATCCCAACGTCGGGGTCGCGGAAGCTGAATCGATGGAACCCTCCCAGCGCCGCGGCGAACTGGTCCTGCTTGCCGCCCGGGATCTTCGCCTCCACCGTTTCCAGATAGCAAGCCTGCTCCGCGATCTCCCGCTCGGAGAGCCGCTCGGAGCGCGCGAGCGTCAACGCCGCCACGAGCGCCACGTCCAGCGCGCCCGAGCCGCCGAGCCCGGCGCCACCCGGTGCGTCGCAGCGCGTGACGAGCGTGCAGTTCGCCTGCACGGGGAACATCCGCAGGGCCGCCTTCAGGAGGTCGAGCCGCCCATCGAGCGCCAGGCCGCCCGAATTCGCGCACTCCAGCTCCTCCTGGAGGTCTTCCGAGACCAGTCGGATGCGGGGCCCGCCCAACTTCAGGTCGACCCCAGCCGAGAGCCCGATGGCGGCGTTGACGACCACGCCGCCGTCGCGCGCGGAGAACGGGGGCACGTCGGTCCAGCCGCCAGCGAAGTCGAGGCGAACCGGCGCCGCGGCATGAAACTCGGTCGGCAGCTCGCGGCGTCTCACGGTGCGACCGACCACCCGGCCACGGTCGGGAGCTCGCCGCGCTGATCCATGCGCACGCCCTGGACCCGGCGGTTCATCCCCTGCACCCCGCGGGCGTGATAGAGGAACGCCACGGGCAACGAGTCGCGAAACCAGCGTTGCGCCCGCGCCGGATCGTCGGGAGCGACGACCCCCGCGACGTCGGCCAGGGTCGTGAGATATCCCAGTCCCGGATCGCCCGGCGTGCCGATCACCGCGGCCTCGAAGTCGTGGCGCCGCGGGTTCACTCGGTCGAGGAACGCCGTCAGCTCGAGCTGGCGAATCGAAACGGCGAACCCGACGGCGGCGAGCCGGGCTTGGATCATCTGCTCCAACGCCGCTTCACCGCTGCCCACGGTGAGCAGCTCGAACGCGACGCGGCGACCGCCGAGCAGTCGGCGCGCCGAGTCGGCGTCGGTCGGGACGGGCCGGACCGCGACGTATCCCGGAACGCCGGGCGGGACGGGCCCGTCGGCGACGGCGCCGAACCCATACACGTATCCGTCGACGATCTCCCGGCGGTCGATCGCGAGCGCGACCGCCTGGCGTACCCGCGCGTCGTCGAACGGCGGTCGCCGGGTGTTGAACACGATCCCGTAGGGAAAGATCACCGGGTAATCGAGCACCGCGAGCGCGGGGTTCTTGCGAACGAACGCGGCGTGGGCGGGTTGGATGCCGGCGAAATCCACTTCCCCCGCGGTGAGCGCCGCGAGCTTGGTCGTGGGCTCGTCCACGATGACGACGATGAACCGCTCGAGCGCGGGTGGGCCGCCCAGCGCGGCGGAAAACGCGGGGTTGGCGGCGAACACCCAACGGCGGTTGGGCTCGTGCGCCACGAACCGGAACGGCCCGTTGCCGACCGGCCGCTCGTTCCACGCCGCCCGCCGCAGCTCTCCATGCGGAATCGAGTCGAGCAGGCGCGCCGGCAGCACCGCCAGGTCCGTGAGCACGTCGGGCAGGGTGGGCTGCGGCCGGCTGAACCGCAGGATGAGCGTCGAATCGTTGGGGTCGTCCACGAAGGCGACGGCGGCCAGGTCGTTGAGTCGCGGATAGCCGGTGGCGGGATCGCGCGCCGTGTTGATCGTCCAGGCCACGTCGCGCGCGGTCGTCGCCACGCCGTCGTGCCAGCGTACGCCGGCCACGAGCCGGAATGTGATCGTCTTGCGGTCCGCGGACCACATCCAGCTGCGCGCGAGGTAGGGCCGCGGTGTGAGCGTGGAGTCGTAGCGCACGAGCGTCGTGAGCAGCACATAGCGCTGCACTTGCTTCGCGAGCGGGTGTACGGTGAGCAACGGGTTCATGCTCTGGAGGTCGGCCCCGGACGCGTACACGACGGTGCGCCCGCGGCGGGCGGCCCCGCCGCCGCAGGCTCCCCCTGCCCAGACTCCCGCGAGCGCCACTCCCGCGAGCGCGCACCACAGCGTCCGTCGCAGCACGACCGGATTCTAGCGGCCTCCTCGGGGCGACGCGAGATTCGGCACATGCTCGCGAGGCTGGCGCCGCGCGCCGCGGCCGGGCTGGTCGTCGTCGTGGGCGTCGTCACGCTCACGTTTCTGCTGTTGCAGCTTGCGCCGGGAGACCCCGTCGAGCGGCTGCTCGGGCCCGCCGCCACCCCCGCCCAGATCGCCGCCCAGCGTCACGCCCTTGGCCTCGACCGCTCGCTCGCCGCTCAGTACGGCGGGTGGCTCGGCCGGTTCGCGCGCGGCGACTGGGGCCGGAGCATCGCCACGGGACGCCCCGTGCGCGAGCTGCTGCGCGAGGCCGTGCCCGCGACGCTGGAGCTGGTCGGGCTGTCACTCCTCGCGAGCTACCTCCTGGGCCTCGCTGTCGGCGCCGTGCAGGCGACCGCGAGCCCGGGGATCGATACGGCGTTGTCCGTCGCCACCGTGACGCTGTTCGCCCTTCCGGGCTACTGGCTCGGGCTCATGCTGGTGATGGCGTTCTCCTACTGGGCGCACTGGCTCCCGGCGTTCGGAGCCGCGGGACTCGACGCCGACCTCCTCACCGGGTGGGCCCGCCTCGCCGACCGGTTGCGCCACCTCGCGCTCCCGCTCACCACGCTGACGCTCATCGGCGTCGGCGGTACCGCGCGCTTCGCGCGAGGCGCGATGCTGGACGTCCGGAGCGAGCCCTTCGTGCGGACGGCGGAAGCGAAGGGGCTCTCGCCGTCGCAAGTCACGGGGCGGCACGTTGCCCGGAATGCGCTGATCCCCGTCGTCACCTTGCTCGGCCTCTCCCTCCCCGCGCTGTTCTCGGGAGCGGTATTCGTCGAAGCCGTGTTTGCATGGCCCGGCATGGGACGCAAGCTGGTCGAAGCGGTGCAGGCGCGGGACTATCCGGTCGTGATGGCCGCGACGGCGGTGAGCGCGCTTCTCGTCGTGGTCGGCAACCTGCTGGCCGACACGGCCGCGGCCTGGATCGACCCGCGGCTGCGATTGGGGAGGGGGAGAGGGAACGCGTGACGCGCGTGCTGCGCGACCGCCGCGCCGTGTTCGGCGTTGCCGTGCTCGCCGTCGTCGGGCTCGCGGCCGTCGCCGCCCCACTCGTGTCCGGCGGCGCGCCGACGCTGCAGCGCGACGTCGTCGCCACGCGCTTCCTCGCGCCCCTCGCCACCGACCGAGCCGGCAGCTTCCACCTGCTCGGCACCGATCGCTTCGGACGCGACGTCTGGACCCGCCTGGTCTACGGCGCCCGCATCTCGTTGGGCGTCGGGCTGCTCGCCGTCCTGCTGTCGACGGTGATCGGCATCGCCGTGGGTGCGGTCGCGGGCTACTTGGGGGGACCGGTGCGCACCCTGCTGCTGGCGCTCACGGATTTCGCACTGGCGGTGCCGCGCGTCGTACTGCTCCTGCTGCTCGCCGCGTTGTGGCGCCCCAGCGCGTCGCTCGTCATCGTAGTGCTGGGACTGACGGGGTGGATGTCGATCGCCCGACTCCTGCACGGCGAGGTGCGCGCGCTCGCGGCCCGCCCGTTCATCGAGGGCGCGCGGGCGCTCGGCATCCCACCCGGTCTGGTCCTGTGGCGCCACGTCCTCCCCAACGCCCTCACCCCGGTGATTGTCGCCGCGGCGCTGGGCGTCGGCAACGCGATCATGCTCGAGGCGGGGCTTTCATTCCTCGGCCTCGGCGTCCAGCCACCCACGGCTTCGTGGGGCAACATGATCGCCTCGGGAAGAGACACCCTGGTCAACGCGCCGTGGGTGGCGGCGGCGCCTGGAGTCGCATTGGTGCTGGTAGTGGTGGCGTGTACGCTGTTGGGAGACGCGGTGCAGGATGCGTTCGACCCGCGGAGGCGTCATCGGTGATGCGTCGTCCGTTATCCGTTGTCCGTAGTCGCGCGCAGTTACGGATGACGGATAACAGATAACGCATCATCTCGCCACTTCCCGCAGCACGTCCTCATTCAGCTCATGCCCACCCTCGAATTGGCGCACGCTGTGCGCAATCCCGTGCTCGCGCAGGCGGGCCACGATCCCGTCGATCACCTTCTGCGTGATGAATTCGTCCGCCACGCCGTACACGAGGGTGAAGCGCACGCGGCTCAGGCGCTCCCGCGCCGCGGCGAGGTCGAGATCCGGCGGCAGCTCGCCTCCCCACAGCACGACGTGGTCGATCGGCGACCGGCCCATGCCCGCCCAGCGGCTCACGGTCGCGGCGCCTTGGGAGAACCCGAGCGCCGTGACCCGCACCGCGGAGCGATCGACCCAGCGGAACACCTCGTCGTAGAGCGCGTCCAGATAGCGCAGGTAATCGTCGATCTCGGCGAGCCGGCCTTCGCGCGTCATCCAGGTCGCGCCGACGCGGCGCTCCCCGGGGCTGTCGCTCAGGTAGAATCGCGAGAGGCCCTCGGGCGCCACGAGGTAGCGCCGCCCGTCGTCGAGCGCGCGCAGCTTCTCCAAGAAGCGCCCGGCGAGCTGCCCGTAGCCGTGACACGCGAACCAGACCTCCGCGACTCCTCGCGGACTCCCGAGCGTGAAGTAGCGGGCGGTGCGGGCCACCGACAGGTGATGTTCTTCCAGACAGCCCTCCCCAATGCGACCACGTTCCCCTTCAATGCCGCATTCCGCACTCCGCATTCCGCACTCAGGTTACCAGGATCGTCACAATCTCGTGCGGCTCGGCCGTGAACCGCACGGTCTTGCCGCGTCCCTCGAGCACCAGCCCCACCGATTCACGCTCATCGGCCCGTACCCGGTGCGCGGTTTTCACGCTGTCGGCCCCCCCGCCGAAGCGCCACGCGCCCGCCGCGGGGCGATCCGTCGCGTTGTAGCAGCGCAGCAGCATGGGCGACCCTTGGTGTGCCGGCTTCACCGCCGAAATGACGAGCCCCGACCCCTCGAGCACCACGTCCACGGACGGTGGCACAGGGTCGATCGCGTCACGCAACCAGAACCCGCGGACCGGAAGGAACACGTCCTCCCACAGCGACGGGATCGCGTCTCCCCGCTCGACCTCCGCCTGCGAGACGGGGGCGACCGCGAGCTCCACCCGGCTCGCACCAAGGCACTGAGCGAGTGGAGTGACCGTGGGCCACCCCGCGTGCCCCGGCCGGGTCGCCAGCTCGCCGCGCGACAGCTCGCCTACAGCGCGCAGCAACGTGACGACGAGGTCGCCCCCGGCGGTCCATTCGTACTCGAAGAAGCCGGGCGCGAGGAGCGCGAGTCCACGGCGTCCGTCGGCCGCTGCCGCGAACCGATGCGCCGGCGCCGTGGCGACGGGCGTTTCCAGCGGGTAGTCGCGTGCGTTCGCGACCACGGGTGCCCGAGCCACCGCGCCAAACGCCGTCCCGGCGACCGCCGCGGCGCCGCCCAACTTGGTAGGAATCCGCGCGCGCAGCCGGTGCCACGTGGCCCGATTGTCGATGTCCAGGATGCAGCGCACGATCGGACTGTCGGCCGCGAGCATCACCACGAGCCGCACCCCGACCCGCTGCCGAATCTCGAACCGCGCCTCAAGCGCCGCGACGAGGGGCCCGGCCGCGAGTCGCCGCACGGTGATCGGCCCCGCGGCGCGTCGTGTTCGGTCGCGGGCCGGTGGGCAGTAGGTGTAAGTGTCGCCCGCATCGCCGCCGTCCTCGAGGCGCAGCACGTCGGAAAACCGCTCCCCCGTGCGCCGGTCGTGCAGCGCGAGCGACCCCGCCGGCTCGAGCGCGACCTCGACCCAGTGATTCACCAGCGAACGACCCTTCACGCTCGCCCCCTCTATCTCGCCCGCGGACCGTCTCGCCCCAGGCGTGAGCCTCGTGCCTTCGTGCGTGATACCGAGGAGCTGGAAGCCCAAGCCGGGAACCGGCGGCGCGAGAAACGCGACGCGCACCTGCGCCACCTCGTCCAGGTCGGGATAGTGCCGCGCCGCCTCGATCCGCTCCGTGGTGATGCGGCGGTCGAGTAGCTGCACGGGGACGGCGCGCTGGTCCGGACCCACGACGGCGAACGGCCGATAGCCGTCCCCTGCGCGCGGGGTCCGGCCGCTCGGCGGCCCGACCGCCACGTCACGCCGGAACAGCGTCAGGTCCGCTACGACGACCCCGCCGCGCGGGCGTGCCGCGGGGTTCCACAGCACCAGCGCGGGCCGCGCGTCGGCGGCGCGCTCGCGCGCGACATCGGGATCGTGGCGCACCAGGTCCAGCACGCTGCCCCGCACGATCTCCGCTCCCACGGCCTCGACGTTCATCAAGCGTGCCTCCATCGCCCGCGCGACCTCGTCGCTGGCGCAGCCGGCCAGCGCATCGTGGAACTGGCACCGCACGAGGGCACGCCAGGCAAGCTCGAGCAGGGACCGACGGTCCCGGCCGCCGCTGCGGCGGGCCAGGGCGGCGAGCGGCTCGGCGTGGCGCTCGAGCAGCAGCTCCGCGGCCGAGTAGCGGCGCTTGAGGGGGGCCCGGGTCGCATGCACGCCCTGCAGCGTCCAAGCGAACCGATACGACCAGCGCAGCTCCCCCGCGAGCGCCGCGGGCTTCGCGCCCTCGGCCGCCGCCTGGAAAAACTCGTCGAGCCGCGACACGCGGAAGGCGCTCTGCGGGTCCAGCTCAGCCAGCAGGTCGCGCAGGCGGGACACCTCAGGATGCGCGGCGTGATGATCGGCCCCGATGAACACCGGGATGTGCTTGCCCGCCGCCCGCGCGACCAGCGCCCCCCGCACGGTCGCCCAGGCCGCGAACAACCGGTCGGCGTCGGTCGGAAGCGCGGCGCCGATCTCGTAGCCGGCGGGTGGCAGATGCCACAGCAGCACGTCCTTGCCGTCGAGACCGCGCCAGCGATACAGGTCGCGCTCCTGCCCCGCTTCCCCACCCAGGCCGCGCCACACGACCCCGTACCGGATGCCGAACTCGCGGGCGAGCGTGGGCCACGCCGCCGGATGGCCGAACGCATCGGGAGAATACAGCACGTCCAGTCGCCCACCCAAGCGCTCCGCGTCCGCCGCGCCCAGCAGCAGGTTGCGCACCAGCGCTTCGCCGGAGGGGATCTGCTCGTCGGCGAGCACGTACCACGGCCCCACCTGGAGCCGGCCGGTCTTCACGAGCGCGCGCACGTCGCTCTCGCGCTCGGGGCGGGCGCGCAGGTAATCCTCGACGAGCACGGTTTGGCCGTCGAGCAGAAAGCTCCGGTATCCGGGGTCGGCCTGCAGCCGCTCCATCAGATCGTCCACGACGGCGATCAAGCGCGCCTGAAACGTGGCCGCCGGCAGGTACCACTCGCGGTCCCAGTGGGTATGCGGTATCAAATGAAAGATGAGCCCAGTCATGGCGCGCCTAAGCCTAAGGGACCTCCGGTAGAAGTGCGAGACCATGTAGCAGAAAACCCCAGCGTCGCTGACCGATGCTGGGGCTCTTGTATGGCCGGAATGCCGGGGCTTACTGTTCTTGCGCCTCGAGCTCGTTGAGGGCGGTCCGCACGGCGCTCGCACGCGCCCGGTCGGCGCTCCGGTACACATCGAGGACGCTGCTGCCCCGCAGCACCCGGTATTCGCGCGCGCCCACACCGCTGGGCCGCGCGTACTCGCGCACGTCCCAATGCTCGTGTCCGCGGCACCGCGGGTAACACTCGGCCATGTGCGAGAGCTCGTCTTCCGTCAGCGCCGTGCCCTGCACTTCCACCAGCAGGCGCAGGCGACTCTGAAAGTCACCGGATTCGATGCTGTAGAGCATGGATGTGATATACGCGACCGGCACGCACCCGGCTAGTGCCGTTCCAACTATTCCCGGCAAGTACCGTGAGATTTCTTGCGTGCGATGATTCGAATCGACGAGCTATCCATTCCCAGTCCCATCACATTGGAACGGCACCAGGTGGAGCGACCGCCGCGCGGTCGGGATGACAGCGCGCGCGGGAGCGGTGATATTCCCGCGCATGCGCATCCGCCTGCTCTTCGCGCTGCCCGCTCTTGCGGGAGCAGCGCTCGTCGCGACCCGCCTCGCACCAGGGCCACAGGGCGACGGCACCACGCTGCTCCCTTCAGGCTGGCGTATCCGGCCCGCCGGGCGCCAGGTGACGGTCGGCACCCTGCCCCTCAACCTCGTCACGCTTTCCGACGGCTCGCTGCTGGTCACCAACGACGGTTACGGCGTGAACGGTGTGATGCGGATCGATCCGGTCACCGCGCAGGTCGTCTGGCGGGCGCCGCTTCCGGCGGCGTGGCTCGGCCTCGCGCGCGCGGGGGCCGGGTGGCGCGACACGGTCTGGGCGAGCGGCGGCGCGACGAACCGGGTGTATCGGTTCGTGTGGCAGGGAGGCACGGCCTGGGCCACGGACAGCGCAATGCTCGCCGACTCGGGCGCGAAGCTGTTCGTCGCCGGAATCGCTCCGCTGCCGGCGCGCGGCGCGGTGGCCGTCGTCGGGAATCTCAGCGACTCGGTGTACCTGCTGGACGCGGCGACGCTGCAACGGCGCGCCGCCGTCGCCGTCGGCCACCGCCCCTACACCGCAGTCGCCGATTCGGCTCGTCTCTACGTCAGTAACTGGGGTGACTCGTCAGTCAGCGTGGTCGACCTGTCCGACAGTCCGACTGTCCGACGGTCGTTCTTCGTCGGCCCTCACCCGTCGGCGCTCGCGCTGCGCGAGTCCACCTTGTTCGTGGCGCTCGCCGGCGCGAACGGTGTGGCGCGCGTCGACCTGTCGACCGGAGGGGTCGTCGAGCAGCTCACCGTGGCGCTCGCGCCCGGCGCGCCGGTGGGCAGCGACCCGAACGCGCTGGCGCTGTCCCCCGACGGCCGCACGCTGTACGTCGCGATGGCGGGCAACAACGCCGTCGCGGCCGTGCATCTGAGCCCGGCGACCATGCAGGTGGCCGGACTGATCCCGGTGGGCTGGTACCCGACGGCCGTCGCCGTGGCGGCGGACGGGAAGACGCTGTTCGTCGCGAACGGCAAGGGCGCCGGCTCGCACGCGAACCCCGACGGCAGCTACATCGCCAACCTCATCACCGGGTCGGTTTCGATCATCCCGGCGCCCGACCGCGCGACCCTCGCGCGCTACACACGGGAGGTGTATGCGCTCAGCCCCTATTCGAATGCGCGCATCCGTCCGACGGTCCGAGCGTCCGACCGTCCGACGGAGGTGAAGCACGTCGTTTACATCATTCGGGAGAATCGCACCTACGATCAGGTGTTCGGCGACGTGTCCGAGGGGAACGGCGACCCGAGCCTGGCCATTTTCAACGACTCCATCACCCCCAACGCCCATGCGATCGCGCGGCGCTGGGTCTTGTTCGACAATTTCTACGTAGACGGCGTGGTTTCGGCCGACGGCCACGAATGGAGCGACCGCGCGTTCGCGAACGATTACAACGAGAAGACGTGGCCGCAGAACTACTCGCACCGGCGCCCGTGGGATTTCGACAAGGGGGAAGACTTCGTGACCCCAGACGGGGCGTACCTCTGGGACGCCGCCCGGCGGAAGGAGCTCTGGGTCGTGAACTTCGGCGAGCGCGCCGAGACGAACGTCGATTCGGGGAGGACCGGCGTCACCCGCTCCAAGCTCTCCGGGCTGCGGGACATCACGGTGCCCGAGTACCCGGCCTTCGCCCTGGCGATCCCCGACACCGTCCGCGCCCGTCTGTTCGCTGACTCGGTGGACAGCTGGGACCGCCAGGGCCGTTTTCCGAGCCTCGTGATCATGGCGCTGCCTCGCGATCACACGCGCGGTCGCCAAGGGGGGGCGCCGACGCCGCGCTCCATGGTCGCCGACAACGACCTCGCGCTCGGACAGATCGTGGAGCGGCTATCCCACTCGCGGGCTTGGGATTCGCTCGCCCTCTTCGTACTCGAGGACGACGCCCAGGACGGCCCCGATCACGT